>Ga0209489_105579_pt1 | contig 21607 bp, 14 predicted proteins | sample SiratrowhiteBW_FD_187527 | JGI IMG/M metagenome (GOLD analysis project Ga0209489, IMG submission 187527) | Root nodule microbial communities of legume samples collected from California, USA - Siratro white BW (SPAdes) (version 2) | ecosystem: Host-associated > Plants > Roots > Nodule | place...
TATATATGTATATATACATGCATGTATATATATGTTTAAATCTCTTACTAAAATAAATTATTATTAAATATCGGTTGTTACAACGTTCACATGAAGGAGTTTATTTATCATCTACTGAAAAAACAAGTGTAATTGAATATGAACATGACTAATGAAAGTATGCAAATTAACTCAATAGATATTTTGAGATTTAAGCGTGAATTACGCTATGTCTTGACCAGACCTCATAATAGAGCATGATATGGTCCCCCTTCTTTGAATTCAGCTTATGCGGACAATTGAAGGAGAACAAAATTGAAAGTTAATTTTTTTTTCATTTTTCATTTTATTTTATTTTTTTCACACGTAAAGATGTTAGATAACACTTTGAATAGTGGAATAAAGTGATTTAGATATTTTTTTAAGAAAAATTAAATGAAAATAATTATTAGAAACGCAAAACTCAAAATAACTGTTAGAGATTGAAAAAAATGCAATAAGTATAGTGAACCAAAGTCATATTTATTCTTTTTATTTTATTTAAAAGTTTAAGTTTCTTAAAATATGTTCAGATTTTTTTTTATTTTTATTTTTTATTTTTTTATTTTGGTCTTCCTATTTTTTTCTCTCCGAAAGTATTATTATTTTTTATTTCATTTCTGGAAAATTTGACTTTGCTAAGTAATTTTTGAAATATTTAAAAAGATTTCTTCTGGTCTTTAAATTATTTTTAAATTTTTTATGTTGAAATTGTTTATTGTTTTTCTTGTGTCAAGTCAACATAATCAATGTAACATTAGCGATAAAATACAAAATCTTATTTAAGACTTATTTGATATTGTGAATAATAATTATATTTTTTGTGATTTTATATTTCTTATTTATACACTTCTAATAGTTTCATGAAAATAAGCCATCAGGCTTTCGTCTATATAATGTAACACACCCTTTGACACTATTAGATCAAATTCTTCTTTCACATGAATTGAAACTCGTCGTGTTTTAACATGTTTCGCACTCTCCCTCTTCTATTTCTTTTCTTTGTACCTGCAACACTTCTTCTTCCAAGTTGCAGTAGTCATGTCAACTTTAACACTTTGTTCATGCTTACATGTAGGCATTGTTAATTATATTCCTTTTTAATTATACTTTTCAAGCATTTTATATAGATGCATATAGTTGAGTTCTTATTTATTTTACTTTTTCTTTTTCTTTTTTTAATTTTTTCATTTAATTCGAGATTCCAAGTTAATTATAAATATAAATACTTAAATCTCCTTTTATAAATTAGTTTTATAAATTAAATTAAATGTAAATTTATTTATTAAGATTATATCAGACTTATTTAAAGTTCATCGTAATTAAATTTATTAAGATGGTTGTCTCTCATTATTAGATTCTTGTTGGAATTATTTTTCTCACAATTATTTTTTGACGTATATCAATTAAAAATATTGTCAGATCATACTATATAAGTATAATATAAATTTTATTTTATAAATTGATTTTATGAAATTGAATAAGATATAAACTTAGTTACAAAAAGATTTATTTAACAAGACTACTAGTTACTTGCTGCAGGTAAAAAGCAGTGGAACGGAAACTGGATTAAAGTAAAAATTGTCAACAATGACTGGTGCAATGTCTTCAGAGCAAGCAACGATAAGAAAAGTACGTTCTGTGATATATTTTTTTTCTTATTTTTAATCACTTTTGAAGTTTATTGTTGAAAATCTCGTGTTGGGTGCTGAGGTAATTAAATAATGCTTTAATCTACTTTTGCGTATTGTAATTTCGTTTGGTCCTTTAAATTTTAAAAATTATACAATTTTGATCCAAGGTCCATATATCATCTAATTTGGTAAGAAGATATAATTGAACCACATAGATTAACAAAGTCAACTAAATTTTCTATAGGAAACAAAATTACATATTTACAATTTCAGACTTAAAAAAAAAATAAAAAAATCTATAAATATAAACCTTATTATATAAGTTCGTTTTGTAAAACTTTAACATTTATTGTTTTGCAAACGTAATAAGTCGTTTGGTTCTCTATTGAAAAATTATTAGTTTAATTTAGAGATGCAAAGAAAATAGGATATATGGATTGAAAGAATAAACTGTTATAAAGTTGAATAAGAGCGTAAATTTACTAGTTGTGAACATATTTTGTGAAATCTACATTTGTAATATACAAGTACATAAAATCTATTAACAAAATAGTAGAGATTAAGACGGAAAAAGTTGTAGATACTAAAATAATATAACAGAAAAAAAAATCTAAAAACCGAATGTGAAGAATGGTTTTCGAACCAAAGTAAATATAAGTATATTTTAATATTAAAAATATATTTTAAATCATAATTTATTCACTATCGAGGTTTAATAATTATGATTGAATCTTTTATTTGTTGCTTACTTTAAATATACTTATATGTTTATCTTAAGAAATTATTTATTTTTTTAAATATATTTAATTAAGGATTGTGATACTTTGACACTTAACAAATATTTACAAACTTTATAATTATTATTTTATTCTTCATTCTATTTGGTTTGTTATAAATACAAAAATTTATTTTTATAATGACTATAATACCTTTAAAAGTAAGTTATCATGTGATTGTTATTGTTGTCAATATTGTTTTTCTTGTATTATTAAACTCCTAAATAGTTTGTTGTAGAGGTCGAAGTTGTTATGGCACCACAACATTGTCATCACTTGCAAAGCTATGCATCTCCTTACAAGAATCATCACTACCATCACAAGAAATAGTTTTGTTACCTTCACAACAAAAATTATTAGCATTGTTACCTCCATCAACAACTTCATCATTATCACATACATCATTACCAAAATTAATACTCGTTATTTTATCTCTTACCTCTTCTTTGTTGTTACCATCAATACCTAAACCACTATCAACGTCAACTTTTTTATCACCACCGTCACTAAGACAATTATTACCATTGTCATCACCACTAACTTTCTTATCACAAACTTCTACACTTACAACTTTGTCATCTAATCCTTGTTTGTCACCATCATCAATACTAAAACCAACATCACCAATATCATCACCCATTATTTTATCTCCTAAACCTTTTTTGTTACCATCATCAATACCTAAACCAGTATCAACGCCAACTTTTTTATCACCACTACCACAACCATTATTACCATTGGCATCGTCATTACCTTTCTTATCACCAACTCCTATACCTAGAATTTTATTAGCTAGCCCTTCTTTGTCACCCTTAATACCAAAACCAACACTATCACCCATTATTTTATCTCCTAAACCTTCTTTGTCGCCACCATCAATACCTAAATCAGTATCAACACCAACTTTTTTATCACCACTATCACGACGATTGTTACCTTTGTCATCATCATTACCTTTGTTATCACCAACTTCTATACCTAAAATGTTATTATCTAGCCCTTCTTTGTCACCATCAACACCAGAACCAACACCATCACCTATTATTTTATCACCTAGTCCTTCTTTGCCGCCCTCACCAATACCTATACCAGTACCAGGTCCCACAATTTTGTCACCCACTCCTTCTTCATTTTCACCGTCACCATCACCATCATTACCACCAATACCAATATGAAAACCTCCTAGATTATCTTTATCGCCATCATCACCAAAAGGTTAGTTTTATCTTTCCTTTCACATATTTATTATTTTTATTTTTTCTTAGAGTAGATTAAGTTCTCACATTGATAATATTATATATACTTTGCTACATAACTTACATTCAAATGATAGGTAAGAGAATTTCATTTCATGTTTGTTTGTGTATAAATGGTATGTGATTAAAATGAATAATTTGATCAAGTTCATTAATCTTTACTAAAGTTTTAGTATGTAAGACTAAAGTATGGAAAAAGGTATGATAAGTAGAATGTGACTATGTATATAATTTTTCACCCTTTTATATGTCAAGTTCTCGTTATCAAATCCGATATTTCCAGTAAGACTTCTGTCACAACAATGTGATGACTTTTGTCTTCTCTTCCAACTTATTGATGCAGGTAACCGATTTTGGAAATGGAAAGTTATTATAGGTAATACTATCCTTTTATATATCTAAATTTCATGTTTATATTACAAATATGTAATACATTTTGAAACGAAAGAAACTTGTAGAATTAACCATATTAGATCATGTCTTCTCCTTTACAATCCAACACTCATATTTGTTAATTAAATAACTAGAAAAAACTTTACCTTAACAAATGTTTCCTTTAGAATAAGCTCTTGTTTGATAATTGTTTTGTTGACATAGTTTTCGAAACCTGTTTAAAAGCTGATAAAATGATTTCTTTTGTTTTTCCCAATATGTGGTCTAAACTTGCTCTATTACTCTCAAAATTTGAAGAACGAGACAAAATTCTCCTCACATTTACATATCTTTTTACATTTTCATATCTAAAAACTTTTTTAAATTAGTAATCATACAAATTTTTTCGACTTTATTCTAACAAACAGTTTTTAATATTGATTTGAAATTGTTTTTAAAAACTAGATAACAAAAGAAAGTCAAACAAGCCCTTAATAGTTGCAATTTTATTCTTAATGTATCAATAGTTAAATTCTAACAAATTTTTTTTTGTGAAACAATATTACAAGAAAAAAAACTATTTAGAGACTAATTTTTAGCTATCAAATGAAATGGTTACTAATGTGACCAAAATAGTCACTAAATTAAATTTTATTGCTAAATAACTACAAAATAGAAGTAATGATTGAATTTAGTGACCAATTAAGTCAAGATAATTGGTATCTAACATTAGCTACCAAGATTTTAGTGACCTATGTCATTAGATTCTAAATTAGTATCTAATGACATATGTCACTAAAAACTTGGTAGCTAACATTAGATACCAATTATCTTGACTTATTTGGTCACTAAATTCAATCATACTTCTATTTTGTAGTTATTTAGCAACCAAAATTTAATTTGGTGACTATTTTGGTCACAATTAGTAACCATTTTATTTGATAGCTAAAAATTGGTCTCTAAATAGCTTTTTTCTTGTGGTGCAGGCAATGCAAAAGCTATTGTGTTATAACAAACAACTCATCATACTTTACAAACAACTCATCCATTAATTCTATTTTATTTTCTGATAAAGGAACTAAGTATTAAAATTTACTTGTCTAAAAGTTTGGACTTATTTTTCAAGCATTCAAAAATTGGAATTTGGAGGAGGTTGGATAGGGATGCTTTTATCATGAGAAAAAACAACTAGTAAAAAGGGATTTTCCAAAACAAAAGAATGTGGATTACTTCTTAACTTTAGTTGTCTAAAAGTTTGAATTTGTTTTTCAAGCATTCAAAAATTGGAATTTGGAGGAGGTTGCAAAGGGATTGTTTTATCATGAGAAAAAATGAATTAGTTCATAACAAATAGCATAATATCAAGTCTCTTATTAGATTCTTGAATGCATATTAAACTAGTAAAAAAGAATTTTTCAAAATAAATGAATGTGAATTATTTCTTAACTCCAGAATCTCCTTCTTCATATGTTAACAGGTGTTACATGTGCAATATTGGGAGGATTCATAATATGCATCATAATTTTTTATTTTAGATACAAGTTATTAGTTCCAATGTGTTTGACTACAAAGAGTGACCTAAATATTGAAGAATTCTTAAAAGATCAAGGATCTGTAGCATTGAAAAGATACACATTCTCAGAAGTGAAGAAAATGACCAATTCCTTCAAAGTTAAACTTGGTCAAGGTGGTTTTGGTGCAGTATACAGAGGAAAATCACCAATTGGATGCCTTGTGGCTGTAAAATTATTAAATGTCTCTAAAAGAAATGGTGAAGAGTTTATCAATGAGGTTGCTAGCATTTGTAGAACCTCTCACATTAATATTGTCACACTTCTAGGATTTTGTTTGGAAGGTCGGAAGAAAGCTCTCATCTACGAGTTCATGGCTAACGGTTCCTTAGACAAGTTTATCTACAACAAAGGACCATAATCAATTGCATCTTTAAGTTGGGAGAATTTGTATCAGATCTCAATAGGGATAGCTCGAGGGTTAGAGTACTTACACAGGGGATGCAATACTCGGATTTTGCATTTTGACATAAAACCACATAATATTCTTTTGGATGAGAATTTTTGTCCCAAAATATCAGATTTTGGATTAGCAAAGCTTTGTACAAGGAAAGAAAGCATTATTTCCTTGTCAGATACTAGAGGGACAATGGGGTATGTGGCTCCAGAAATGTGCAATAGACATTTTGGTAGAGTTTCACATAAGTCTGACGTTTATAGTTATGGGATGATGTTGCTAGAAATGGTAGGAGGGAGGAAGAACATTAATGCTAAAGTCAGTCACACAAGTGAGATATATTTCCCATATTTGGTATATAGGAGGCTTGAAGAGGACAACGATTTAAGACCAGATCAAGTGATGACCACAGAAGAAAATGAGATTGTTAAGAGAATGACCATAGTGGGATTATGGTGCATTCAAACTTTTCCCAATGATAGACTTACAATGAGTGGTGTGGTAGAAATGTTGGAAGGCAACATCAATTCCTTGGAAATGCCACCAAAACCTTTGTATTCTTCTCCTACTAGATCAATAACATGTTCTTTTTCTTAAAATTGATTTCATTATATTTTCGTAAGATCTTTCTAGATTTCTTGTAAACTAGATCCCTTAACATATATGCTTCATTATTTTTAATCATTCTCAAAAGCAAATGCATTTTGCACTTGTATGTGTTAATCTTCCACCATATTCATTACAAAGCTATATCACACTACAAAAAAATAATGAATGGTAAAAAATAGATGCAAAAGGTTAAAAATTGATGCTTATGTGTCATAGTTGTGTCGGTTATGCAACAAACGTTAAACCATCGGAAACTACTTAAAATTAACGTCGACCATAAAATAGATGCAAATAGAGTCAGCCAAGTTGTCGCTAAAATTGAAGCATTTAACATCAACTTTATCGACCGTTTAGCCAAGGCAACCTTGACAATTTTAGAAAAACAAATTGAGTGGGTCTGGCAAATTAGATGTACGCTGTTAAATTTCAAATTTAATTTCAAATTCAACAACATAAAATATAGTACCTATAATACCAACATTATCATAGACCAACACAAAATAATTTCAAAAACAATTTCAACAACAACAATATAGAACAAAACGATTTTGAGAGTCAAATTACCACCAACAAAGAAAGCCACTTTCAACCACATTTCCAACAACATTCAAGAAAACCAATTTAACAGGAACTTAAAGAAGCAAACACATATAGTCACAACAACCAACAAAAATCAAATATATTGATTTGCATTCATGGAGAGGACCAACACCATTGAACACCCACTCATCCAAGTAAAAAAAAAGACCCCAAAATGAAGCCAAAATCAAATAAAACTTACCTTTATCGGAATCGAAGAACACTCGCTGGCAGCCACGAACGTGTTGGGTAACAAGGAGCTAATGGAGACCACATGGTACAAAATTAATCGTTGAAAGACAATCTCTGGAGTCAAATTAAACTACTCTTAAGAAGAATTGGAGATTGGAAGCTTGTTGTTGTGATTTGGAAGCAAAAAAAATTAAAAGAGAAGAAAGGGAGAAGCGAGCAGCGCGATGTTGTGAAAAGTTCGAAATGAAGGGGGAAAGTGAACCTAAAACGTCATCGTGAATACTGTCGGCCTAATCAACGCAAGACACTCTTTCTCAATAGTGTTGGCTAGGCTGACGCAAACATTACATTATTTTTATCAGTCAGGTCGTCATAACTTTTTTTTTTCCAAATACTGTCCGTAATAGAGTGAGGTGACCAACTCTAATTTTTTATTATTTTTTGCATATGTCTAGAGTGGGCTAGACCGACGCTATTTACGTTCATTATTTGATCGACATTATTTTTTTACAGCTATTTTCACATTTTCTTATAGCATCAATTCTAACAAAGACGTTCCAACACATGAATAGATGAATGATTGAAAAGAGAAAACTCTCATGTAGGCTTTCTAAACTAATAGCAAAACTTTTGGGGAGAAAGAGGAAAAGACAATTATTTCCCTTGATTGATCTCCTTTTTCATGAACTGTTTCTCTTTTCGTCTAATAAATTATGTTTTTCCTTTATTCATTTCACTCTTCCTATATCTCTACTATTTGCTTGTTCCTTTGAAAGGATGCTTATTTTTCCCAAGAATTATTAGTTACACAAGGACACAGTAGTTAAACTGTGGATGGAAGAAGGTTTAATTCACTTCCATAGAAATCAAAGTTTGGAAGAGAATAGTGATGAATACTTTAATGAACTGGTATCAAGGTCATTGATTTGAATAAGCACTACATACTACCAATAGAGTTCATAAATGCATGATCTCATTAATGATTTAGCCACAACCAAGTGAGTGTTGATAAAGTTTGTCATCTGTTTTATAGTAGGGAAGAGTATGATTATAGTAAAAATTTGATGTCATTTCGATAATGAAGGGTTTCCGAACATTCATAGAATTACCGTTGAGAAAGAATCCATACCAAGCTAATATAGATTGTTACTTCGCTAAAAGTTCACTCCATGATAATTTGCTCAAGCTAAAGTACTCATGAGTTCTAACATTGTCACACTATGACAATACCAACAAGTAGCCTGATTCTCTTGAAAAGCTTATTCATTTTCGATATTTAGATCTCTCTTCACTAAAATCAAAGAGGTTACCTGATGGGAAATGCAAGTTGTATGCCATTTGCAAAATTTGCTCCTATCATGTTGTTAATATCTACTTGAATTCCTACAAGACATATACAAATTGATTAATTTGCACCATATGGATCTAAGTGGAACCTAATTGAAGGAGATGGCCACAAATGTGAGTAAGTTAAAATGTCTCCAAACTTTGACTTCCTATTGGTGAATTAAATGCTGGACCACTGAAAATTTTTCCACATCTCACTAGTAGAAAAAAGGCCTTCATTGTCGGTTTTGAGAGACCTTTGACGTCGGTTCACGAACCGACGTTGACCCAGGAGACGTTGATTCAGACGTCGGTTGAAGAATCGATGTCACGTAGTTCTCCACAACGTCAGTTAATACCAGATAACCGACGTGGTGGTGCATCTGGAAGCTGTAAACATAAGAAGCACCACGTCTGTTTTGGCTCTAAACCGACATGGTGCTTCATATGTTTACAGCTTCCAGATGCACCACCACATCGGTTTTGACCATAACCAACGTGGTGATTCAATCACAATGACGATTATGGCCATAACCGACGTTGTGTTTGTGTTTTTTTTTAAATATACAGAATAGATAAGCTGGTAACCTCCCTGCATAAATTTCAGAAACCAGCCATTTCAAATCACAAAATGATATGCAATTGTAGTTCTTACTAAGTACATAGACTAATTTACACTAAAATGTACAATATTACAATAAAAACTAATTCTAATCTATACTAAGATTGACTCCTAACTTTGAGAAAGTACTTTGCCCATTCTTTTTTAATTTCTTCTATATCATTCTTGTCCAATGGCTCTGTATCCTAAAAAGCCTGAAATAAATACAAAGTTTAATCTTAGAACTTTAAAATTAACAAACATTTGACATATTTACAAACTTATAAGAGAAAAACTTACATGCTCCCAAGAATCCATGAGAGCAGCTCTTCCTATGGTTCTCATCCCGTGCATAATGTAATTTCCACATTCCCAACTTCCTCGTTGCTTATTGCATTTTCATTAAAGTTTCAATCATCAAAAATTTGAATAATGCTAATTTTAATAAAGTTAATTACATTTAGAGTTAAATACCTTAGTCTGTATCCATTGGAGGTTTTGGGTGAAGATCTCCCGCAAAGAACCTTACACACATTCATTGCACTAAAATCCAAGTTTTTTAGTAATTTGCTTAGTTTTAATTAAAATAGTGATATATAATACTTAAAGTTAATTAAACGTACCTTTGAACAATTTGTTTCAAATCATTTTGTGGCTCCTTGTACAACTAACAAAACCAAACAATTGTGTTGTCTGCGGGACACACAAGCATCAGCTGCCAATGAGACCTAAAATAAGAAAATGTATTAATAATGTAATATAGTCAACATTGACATAAGATCAAAATATAAAGATTTGAAACTTACTGATGGATAATTGGGGTAAAGTAAATTCTCTTCCTCGATTCTGAAATCCAATTTTGTATATTGGTCTGAGTGTCAATGAATTTATTTCCAAACCTTTGTAGACTTTGCGGTTCAAGAAATCACTGGACTCAACCCAAACGCGTTTGTTATATATCAAACTACAAAAAAATAGTATTTTAATAAACACAAGCATTCCAATCAATCAAGCACTTCAATATTCAACAATGATAAAAAAAAATACAAAATATTGGTTCAAGACATACCTCTTGTAGAGCAGTGGTGCAACGACGACGACTTTTACAAAGAGATTATCTCCAAAAGGCAAATGCAGCGAAACAAACACTTGCAAAACAATGAAAACCAAAGAAATAGTTCATAAAACATGTAAACGAGTGAAATGACACATAAAGAATGGAGAAACAAAGTATATAGAGCAATGCCTACCTCAAACGAAGCTTCAACGAAATGGCACCGTTCAAGGCAACCAATAGACTCTAACAAAGGAGGAAACCAGAAATGGAGGTGAAGGAAGTAAGAATGGAGGTCGAAAATGGTGAAGGAAGTCTCGGAACAGTGACGGAAGAGGGCGTGTAGTGGAAAGGAAGAAGAAGAAGTGAAGGAGAAAAGGCGCGCTGGAAAAATAAAGAAGGAGCACAACGTCGGTTCCCACCTCTTAACCGACGTTGTGCTCCATGACGTCGGTTAAAAAGAGCCAACCGACGTCATCCAAACCCTAAAATTACCCCCTTTCAGCCCCAATTCACCCAAACTTTTATTATTGCACGCACGATGCGGTTACTGGGCTGTAACCGACGTCATGCAACCCTCACACAACGTCGATTGGCCTCTCTCAACCGACGTTATGCAATCAGCACAAAAAAAAAAAGTTAAAATTTAAAATTTAAATTTTTACAGTGTTTTCGAAGAAGGTTGTAAGTGTTAACCAACGTCATGTGTGTATACCAACGTCGATTAAGCTCTAAACCAACGTTATGATGTTCATTTAATTACAAAATTGCCATCGTATTTTTGGCAACGTCGGGTTTTGGTTTAACGGACGTTGTGTTGACGACGTAGAAGCCTATTTTTCTACTAGTGTCTAAAGGAGAGCTTTCCATATTAAACCTACAACATGTTGTAGATGCCAATGATGCTTTTCAAGCAAATTTAAAAAACAAGGAGCTAATGGAGGAGTTAGAATTGGAATGGGCCTAGAACACTGAAGATTCACGTATTGAGAGAGAAGTACTTTGCCAGTTGGAACCATCATCAAGTTTTATTGTGGCACCACATTTCCAAATTGGTTGGGGAATTCTTCCTTTTGCAACATGTTATCCTTTAGAATAAGTCATTGTGATCATCGTTGGTCACTTCCACCACTTGGTCAATTACCTTCCCTGAAGCTACTCTACATTGCTAGGCTCAAATCATTAAAGCATATTGGAGTTGGTTTCTATGGTAGAGGCTCTTCTTCTTTTCAACCATTTGCAAGTCCGAAGAATCTAAAATTTATGTAATTGTCATGCTGAGAGGAATGGTTTTTAGCAAGAGATATAGCTATAGATTTTCCTCATTAAAAATATTTTGGGAGACTAAGATTCCTTAGGAAAGTTCATCTGATCTCAAGTGACTATCTTTTCTTTACTCTATACACATTTTTGTCATTGATTAACTACTTTATTGTTGGGAATTACCATTCTCTATATCTACTCCCTAGGATTCTATAAGGGACTCAATAGTAAAAGGAACAATGACTGAAGAACTAAGTAGTAAAGAGAAAGAATCAAAGTGGGTTGGAAGCAAAGGACACCTGACACAGGCAACAAAAAGGTTTGGACACGCAAGAGTGAGAGAGAGAAAATACCAAATAGTAAATGGGATGACTATGTGATTTATGATAGTGGGTGGGGGAAAAAGTGGAGGTAGTACGTTTGTAACCTTTTCTCAGTCTGTCTTGAATTCTCTCTCTATCTCTCTTGTTTCTTGGACTTCTTTCTCTATCTCTTTTATCTCTTGGACTTCTCTCTATCTCTTGGAATTCTAGAAGGCTCTGCTGGTTATGATTCTCCTTGGATCATAACTATTACTCTTGAGAATAATTTTCATGGTTAATACGAATACATAGAACACTATTTTGTCACACTCTATATTTTCCTACTGTGATATTTCCTCTAACATTACATTGGTACTCATTGGTACTTGTACGTTCTTTTTACGTTTATTTAAGTTCATTACAGATTCCAACCAACAATAATTGTCTTCAATATTTGAATATTGAAAGATTTCCAACTCTCATGTACTTTCAAAAAGATGCTCTTCCCATTTCAATGATGCACCTTCAACTCCAAAATTGTGAGAAGTTAGAATTTCTAAGTTCTGAATTGATGCCTAATTATTCATCACTTGTGTACCTAACTATAAGTGACAATGGAATCCTTTCCGTTAGGCATGTCCCTATCTTGGAGAGTCTCTATATTGACAATTGTCCAAACTTTAAATTCTTCTCCATCTTACATGACAATTCATACCAAAATCTTTGACATATGAAAATCTTCCATGTAACAAATTTTATCATAGCAATATCGAAACATTCTAAATGCAATCAATTAATTCAATAAAAAACCGATATGCAATCAAAAATAGAATAGCACACCAACACTAATAATTAAAGTTGGAAAAACCTCTCAATAGGGACAAAAAACCCCAGACGACGGTAAATACTCCAATAATACAAAAACAAAGGTACAACAAGTCTCACAAAAACTAATCAAATAGCATATCAAGACAACTCTTCGTAATCTTCAAATGGTCACCAACAATGATCCAAAATATCAATAATTTGAGATTTAACAAGGAAGAGTTCAAGAATCTCGCAACAGAAAAATTGTCACTGTTAACGAATTTTCTAGAAACGAACTGGAACTTCGATTTCAAATCCAACCTTTCAAAACGAAGTAATGTGAGTGGTAACACTCCAGTAAATATTTGAGAGTAATTAGAGAAGATTTCACCATTAGATTTTCAAAACAGCCGAGACTTATGGTAATAGGAACTTTTTATGGACAACAACTCTTCACAAAATTCCTGACACTTCTACAAACAGTTAACCGTTGGATGTTCAAAACAACCAATACAGGTTGCTGTAAGAAGTATTTGTGAATTGTATTTGTCTTTCTCTTTTCTCCAAAATGGCTGTTGAGACACATCTTCATACACAAACCAATGCTCTCACGATTTCACATCCTTTAAGATTAAAGATTAGCCATTCACCTTAATTACGAAGTATTAATTTGAACAACCTCAAAGAATTGAGAATTTATAACTTGTCTTACTCATGTTAAATTTCAGTATCCTTGCATTATGTTATCAAATATTCATTAATTGTAGTCATGCTTAAAGGTAATTGATGGATTTAAAATGGCATTTAGGATAGAAGTCTGTTGTCCAACAGAGGTATCTTTTAACGCAGTTAAAAGAATGGTAAACTCCTTGTCACAGCATTACAAGAAACGTGAACAAAAGTTATATAAAAAAATTACCTAATAAACCTGAGGTAAACCTTCCATTAAAAAATTATATATTTTTCTTGAACTAAGAACTTTAATCAATAACCAAAGAAGGAAAAAAACTATGAATTTCGCATAATATCTAATGTTTTTCTTTAAAATATAAATTAAATACTATATAATTTTACTGTTTTCTATTTTTTTAATAGTTTTGATAGAATATCATAATTTCTCATAATGTTTAACAGCTTAATTGAATATCACAAATTTTGAAATAAAAAAAAATTATTTGAAAAAATTCTGAAATCCAAGGTGAATAGTTGCAGCCCTGAAGTGTCTTTCTAAAAGTTTAACGTGAAGGTCCCAGAAAAAAGAAAAAAAAGTATGCACAGTGAGCTGGATTGAGGAGGAAACATATATGGGTGGGTCATAAGCCACTTCGAGATTACATATAAAAAATATTAATGTTTGTAGCACTAATTTGGTTCTTTTAATATAATATGTAGTCTATTATCTTTTCACCATCTCTTTTTGGTTCTTAAAAAAAAGTTAAAAAATATTTTATGGTAGTTCAACTTGTTTTTATCAACACTTACTGTTTTATAACTTCGTCAAGTAAATTTCGTTACAAAATATTTGTATAGCTTTTTTATGCTGAAATTTCTTATTAGACTCTTAGATGAGATGAAAAGTCCATAAACAACCTAACATCTTCTAACATTATTGCTTTACCTTTGAACAGTTGACTTCGATTCCTTTGATGGAGTTCGCTTCTTCATCATCATCATCATCTTTATCTTTCATAGAATCAGAACCCCACTTCATATACGATGTGTTCATCAATTTTTGGGGAGAAGGCATCGGTAGAAAGTTCGTTTCTCATCTCCATTCTGTTCTTTTACAAGCTCAAGTCAAAACTTTGATTAACGAGGAGAATATGCTCGAGGGAATAGAGCTGGAAGAACACATGCGAGCAATAGCAGCCTCTAAGATTGCAATCATTGTTTTCCCCAAATCATACACTAAATCTACCTGCTGTCTTCTTGAGTTTGAAAAAATCATGGAATGCCACGAAACTTTTGGCCAAATACTTCTGCCCGTATTCTACGAGATTGACCCATTGGATGTACTTGAACAGAAGGGTGATTTTGGAAAAGCGTTGGAAGAAGCTGCACAAAAAAGCTATTCAGGAGAGCAACTGAAAGATGCATTGTCCAGGTGGAGCAGTGCACTCACCACAGCAGCACGTATCACTGGTTTTGATGTCAATTTAAGGTAAGCAAATGAATCCTTGCGTACTTTGTTATGTTTGGAACTGAATGAAGCATATGTTAAGGTTTTGATTTACTTTTCGTAATGCATTACCCTTCATCTTGAAGGCATGATGCTGAACTTGTGGAGATAATTGTTAGGCGCGTTCAGAGATTACTGGACTATAAGGACTTGTCTATTACCCGATTTCCTGTTGGATTAGATTCCCACGTGGAAAAGGTGATTCGATGCATTGAAAATCATTGTACAAAAGTCTGTACGATAGGGTTATGGGGAATAGGAGGATCGGGTAAAACTGCCATAGCCGGAGCCATCTATAATCGAATTTATCGTACATTCATTGGTAAGAGTTTTATGGAAAAAATTGATGCAATTTCTACTCAAGATGTGAATTATTTGCTCGAAGTCCTTTTGTATAATATCCTAAAATTCAACTTCAAGGTGGAAAGCGTTGGGATGTGTTGAACATTAGGCGGTCCAAACTCTCTTTAGAGGATCAAATCATTTGATAAAGTTTTGATGATAACAAACTCGAGTATATATTTATATTTGATGACTTATATACATTGCGCAGTTAATATTATTATTATTATTATTATTATTATTATTATTATTATTATTAAAGCAGGAGACACATGGTCTATAAAGAGATATGTTTTCTTACTATTTACTTTTATGTGTTATTGATTTGATTTAAATTGATTTTATATCATATTGTGCTCTAACGTTCAAATTTGTTCATAACGGAAAATATTCAAATTATTATGAAGCATTTAATTATGATTAATTGATTTTATATCATAATTTGCATTAACGTTCAAATCTGTTCATAATAGAAATTATTCAAATTATTGATGAAGAGTATCTCAGATATAATTTCTCTATGTTATAATAAATTATTTCTGATACAGACTTAATCAAGTTTAATGCAATATGAAAATTAGAGAAGTATTTCCAGTTTGAGCTTCATACATCGGAAAGTCAAGATTGCTCTGTTCAAGCATCCCAACGGCTAGTTTCTAAAAAGCTATATATAGAGGAGCAAGTTCAAGTTGAAATATACAACAAGGAGAAGCGAAAAGAGAAAAACATCATACAATACATTTGAAGAAAATATACTGATGTTTATTGTCAATCTGCTATAGAGAGCATTTAGAGTTTTGGGTTGTGCGAAACCATTGTGTAATTCTTTACCATTGTGAAGTAAACCCTTGTGAGCTTTCATTGTTCTCTCTTTTGAGAGTGTTTATTTCAATCTTGAGTGGTCTTGATCTCAGGGGGAGATTGAGACTGGTATAACCTGGAGAGGTTTGTGTACTCGTGATAACCTGGAGAGGTTTGTGTACTCATTGTAACCTAGAGAGGTTTGTGTACTCGTTGTAACTATTTGCTTAATAGTGGAACCTCTTGAACGGTTTGTTCAAGGGAGAACTGGACGTAGCCCAAGAGATTAGGGTGAACCAGTATAAAACTGCTCTATCTGTGCTTATATATTTTTGCCTTGGTTGGTGGTTTCTATTTATAGCGAATTGAGTTCAGGCTCCATTCAACCCCCCCTTCTGGAGCCAGCTGTTCCTACAGAAAATAAAAAATCATCAATTGTAAGTAGATAAATTAATGATATCTTAGATAGTTTTAGAAACGATAACGAATATTGAATGATATTTTTAAGAAAATATAAAATACATTGTGATTTAAAATTATTAAAAGAATTAGTAAACTAATATAATAAGAGCTATATAATAATAATAATAATAATAATAATAATAATAATAATAATAATAATAATAATAATAATAATAATAATAATATCAACAACAATTATTATAAATTTTATGCTTTTATCCTTTTAGTTAGGAAGTTTAAAAGAAAAAAAACTGGTTTGATTAATATTTTAACTAAGAAAGAAAATAATAGAAATAGAACTTATGAAATTTAATTTTTATTTTTCTTTAATAATGGCGAATAGAAGGTTATTAAAAATATTTAAACATGGATAAAATTGTATTTTAACAGGTAAATAATTTTTTTAAACAGAATTTGTTTCGTTTGATATTAGATTTTTTAGACTAAAAATTCTTTCTACCATTTATCTGAAATAATTCTTTAAATTCTTGAATTGTGTTTCCAAAATTTACTTAATAGTTTACTGGTTTTTCAAGAATTGAAAATCTATTTCTAGTTTATTGTTTCTGTGATAGTTATTGTTCTGAAATAATTTTGTACCTTTGTTAATTGCTTCTTCATATCATCTTTAATAGTTTCTTTAAAGAATATTCATTCCTCGTATTGGAAAAGAACTTTTGCGAAAATTTTTCAAGTGTTCAATTCACCCCTTCTTGAACTTGGCCAGAACTTGTTTTACAATTTGCATCTGAGCTAGGACTCTAGTCAAGTTTTCGATCCATGACCGAGAACAAATTGTTTTTTGCTGAGGGAGCCTCTATACACAGGCCATCCATATATTTATGGGGTTAATTACCAATTTTGGAAAGTGAGGATGAAAATCTTTATTGAATCTATTGACCGTGGTATCTGGAATGCAATAGTGAATGGTCCTTATATTCCAATGTCTGTTGTGAATGGTGTATCTGTTGCAAAACCATATGGTGAGTTGACTGAAGCTGAAAATAAGTGTGTTCAGTATGACTGTGTAGCAAAGAACATAATCACCTCTGCTTTGAACCTTGATGAGTTCTTTAGAGTATCACAGTGTAGTTCTGTAAAGGAGATGTGGGATATACTTGAGGTAACTCATGAAGGTACAAATGATGTTAAGAGAGCAAGGAAATATGCACTCATCCAGAAGTATGAGCTGTTCAGAATGCAACCAGGAGATATTATAGCAGATGTCTAGAAACAATTCACTCATATAGTCAATCATTTGATTGGACTGAGAAAACAATTTGATAAGGAAGAGCTAAATATCAAGATTCTCAAATGCTTGGATAGGAGCTGGCAGCCCAAGGTGACTGCAATATCTGAGACCAGAGACTTGAAAACCCTCACTACAGCAGCATTGTTTGGCAAGTTGAGAGAACATGAGCTTGAGATGACAAGGTTGAAAGAAATGGAATCTGCTGAGAAGAAGTCTAGAAGCCTTGCACTAAAAAAAAAAGTTGCGGATATTGAGTTCAGTAAACAGAGTTCTGATGAGTGCAGTGATACTAAAAAACTCAATTTACTGACAAAGAAATTTCAAAAATTCATCAGAATGAAGGACAAGATGAAAAATAAAAAAAGTAAAAGGTACAATAAAAAATCTGATCCTAATCTAGCTAAACTAACTTGCTTTGGATGTGGTAAGTAGGGTCACATGAAGATGGATTGCCCAAGTCTGGTCAGCATAGAAAAGACAAATGAGAAAAAGGATCACAAAGCTAGAAAAGGAAAACAAACATACATTGCTTGGGAGGATAATGCTTCCACCTCCAGCAGCTCATCACAAGAAGATGGTGAAGCCAATCTATGTTTAATGGCTGGAGAAAATTTTAAGGTTAGCAGTGAAAATTCTAGTGCTTCTTTTAATAGTGCTAATTACAGTTCATTACTTCATGCTTTCCATGAGACTCATGAGGAAGCTAACATATTAGCCTTATCCAACAATAGACTGAAAGGTCTGAATAATGGTTGGAAGGCAGAGTTAAAGAACTGAAAGATGAAGTTTTGCAACTAAAAACTGATTTTGATCACTTGGAAATCATTTAAAAAACTTCCAGTGATTCTGACTCTAGTCAACCAGTTAATTGTGAAAATTGTGAAGCTTTGTAGAAGAAAGTTAATTACTTAATCACTACTGCTTCCAAGCTTTCAATAGGTATTACAAATCTCAATGCCATTTTGGGTTCTCAAAACTGTGTTTTTGAAAAAACTGACATTGGATATCAAACTGGTTTTCGAGGAAAACAAAAGAAGTACAATAGCTTTTTTAAAAACATATGCGCAGCAGTTTTCTCCTCCCACGACTTGTTTCTATTGCATGAGAAAAGGTCATTCTGTGAGAAATTGTAGAACTACAAAATTTGATGTGCCTAAGGGGCTGGTTAGGTGGGTGCCTAAAAGCATCACTAACACTTCTAGACCCAAATTTAATCGGGTACCAATGCCTCAAATCTAATCTAAACTGTTTTGCAGGTATGTTTGGCATCCAGGAAGCAGCTGTGGTACTTAGACAGTGGATGCTCCAAACACATGACTGATGATGCTTCTCAGTTAATTAATTTGAAACTGAAACCTGCTGGATATGTCACATATGGAGATAACAACCGTGGGAGGATACTTAGAGTTGGTGATATTGGAGGAGACGACAAAGTGATCATCAAAGATGTACTCTTAGTGGATGGATTATTGGTTATTCATTTCATGGTCATGCATATAGAGCATATAATAAAAGAACTATGTTAGTTGAGGAATCCATGCATATTGCATTTGATGAAACTAACCAAAATATGCAGGAAAGTTCTAAGACAGGTGTAGAGAGATTCTAAACATGCAACAAGTTGATATTGGTCTGGAAAATAAGACAGAAGAAATTAGTAAATCACCAGAAATTCAATTAACTGAACTAAAAAATCAGTCTATTGAAACTAGAGTTGGTACTGATGCAATTAATTCTGGACTGCCAAGAGAATGGATAGTGCCCCAAAATTTGTCATTACACAATGTCATTGGTCAGGTTCAGAGAGGAGTATCAACTAGAAGATCATTTAATCAATTCTATAAGCATATGGCATTTGTTTCACAAGTAGAACCAAAGACTGTAGCTGATGCACTTGAAGACAGCAACTGGATAAATGTTATGCATGAAGAACTGAATCAGTTTGCTAAGAATGAAGTCTGGACACTTGTTCCCAAAACTAATCAGATGAATGTCATTGGTACTAAGTGGGTGTTCAAAAATAGGTTAGATGAACAAGGTATCGTTGTTAGAAACAAAGCTAGACTGGTTGCTAAGGGATACAATCAAGAAGAAGGAATTGATTATGGGGAAACTTATGCACCAGTAGCAAGACTTGAAGCTGTGAAACTTCTCTTAGCATACGTTTGCATGAATGGTTTCAAATTACACCAAACGGATGTCAAGAGTGTTTTCCTTAATGGGTATATTGATGAAGAAGTTTATGTAAGTCAACCTCTTGGATTTGAAGATCATAAACATCCAGATCATGTCTTCAAACTCAAGAAAGCTTTATATGGTTGAGTAACTTCTTGCTATCTCATATATATGAGAGAGGCAAAACAGATAAGACTTTGTTTATTAAGAAAGCATTCAATGATATTATTTTGGTTCAAGTATATGTTGATGATATTATATTTGGATCTACTAACAAGAATTTATGTGAGCAGTTTGTTACAACTATGCAGGGAGAATTTGAGATGTCCATAATGGGATAGCTCAACTATTTTCTTCGATTGCAGATCAAGCAATTAAATCATAGAACATTCCTTACTCAAACCTAGTATTGCAAAGAGTTATTGTCATATGTTGTTACTGAAAAATTCTAAAATTATAAAAAGAAGACCTAAATTTGAAATATGTAAAAAAGTATTCAAAATAAACTAATTTTATTGGATATATTTTCTGAATTAAATGAGAGATAAATAGATTGATAAATAGAAAAAAAGATCTTTTGATGGATGGATTATACAGACAGAAATATATTTCGTAAAAATTATTTTATAAAATTTAAAAGTAGTTATAAAAATAAAGAGTTGTTTGGATAAATAAAAATAACAAAATTTATTAGTTATAAATAAAAAATAAATTGATATCATATTGCATAATTTTAAAATATGCAAAATTAGGACTTCATTTTAGTTAAATGAATATAATAGTAGTTACATAATTAGTTACTTAAGTAGTTATGGAAGGTAACGATTTCTGTTACGATTTTTAAAATTGGCATCAAAATATATTTTTATATTACCTTAAAATATATTGTGATTTAAATCTTTTATTATTCTTATCGTAATTACATAGGAGATAAACGAATGTATATATAAAAATTTTCGTTTAAAATATTTAGATTTTAAAACCTTTGGACAGAAATTAATAACATAACAAGACTTTAGGTTGTCATATGCCTACCACTTTAGTTAGAAAAACTATTTAAAATAATAATTTATTTTAATTTTGCATCTTTAAAATTTAAAATAAAAAAATATTATATATAAATTATATTTTAAAAAATATATTATATCTTTCTTAATAAAAATAGAAAATCAGATGATTTAATGACATATTAGACTATGAAAACTTTAATTAAATACATTAAGAATTAGAGAAGGTGGAAGATATTCACTTGTTATTAATTCAAGCTCGTGGTAAAAAAAATCAAACTTCAATAGGAAATACTTCAAAAATCAATTGAGTGTATTGGATTATATTTTTTGAATCAAAAGTTGGTGGGTTTGCATTAGTGGCTTATGCTTATTTATAGTTTATGAGTAGATAAATAGATGAAAAGATAAATAGATGAAAAGATAGATAAGATATTTTGATTTTATTATCTTATATTAGTTTTAAAATTAATATAATAAGATATTTTCAAATTTAATATATATTAATTTAGATTTACTATGCTTTTTTTAGTAATTAAATTTAGATAGGTATATATTTCATAAAAATCTCGGTTTCGATTTTCATATATATATATATATATATATATATATATATATATATATATTTTTTT
>Ga0209489_105581_pt1 | contig 21583 bp, 6 predicted proteins | sample SiratrowhiteBW_FD_187527 | JGI IMG/M metagenome (GOLD analysis project Ga0209489, IMG submission 187527) | Root nodule microbial communities of legume samples collected from California, USA - Siratro white BW (SPAdes) (version 2) | ecosystem: Host-associated > Plants > Roots > Nodule | place: USA...
TTTTTTTTTTTTTTTTTGGGGTCAAATTCAGCAGTTGAGTAAATCAAATTTTGGTGGATATGGATAAAGAGTTTATAGTTTCAAACATGCAAACTACGATATGGTGCATAATTATCTCTTTTAAAAGAATTTGCGTAATGCCTTGTCATTACACTCACGCTTGTTTATGTTTCAGCTAAAAGATAGAGTTTACATTTGTACTAAAAAAGTATTTCATGACAAAACAATTCTTGCTGAAAGTTTGTTTAACTTCCTGGAGATCTTCGGCTCTATGCCTCTATAAAAAAACAACCATGAGGAGTGCTATACGTGTATCATTTTTATAAAACTTGTAATTTAGCATCTTCTCATAGTTTATTTTTTTGTTTTATCTGTGTTGCTTATAGTTTTTTTTTTTCTTTTTGCTTATAGGTAATGAAATATATTTAATTTGCTTTAAGTTTTAATGCTAAAATCATTGTTAATAATATTTTAGATTAACTTTTAAGTTTAATGCACCAATATAATCTTAAGCTTAAATAATATGTATAAAGAAAAATAAACTATTTATAACAATAAATACTTTTATTATTAATAATAAATACTTTATTATAGTAATTATGAATGAATTAAAGAAATAAGGCATTTAAAAATTGAAAAGGAAATTAGGGAAATAAATTATTAAAATCAAGGCTCATCATCTCTATTGATGTGATATATGATGATTTAAAATTAATTTTTTTTATTAAGAATGTTTAAAATTGTACATGTCAAAATTCAATTTATTAAATATGATATACTATATCAAAACATTAATTATACAGGAAATTAGAATAAAATGTAATAAATATAATGTGTAATGAATAAAATTATAAATTAAGTACTCATCTGATTTTCTATTCTAGGGACTAAGAAATCCCGACTTAAAGCTTTATGTAGTTGTTAATTACATGCTCAATTAAGATAATAATTTGATTGGTTAGTTGCTTTTGTTCTTATTTTTCTACGAACTGAATATTCATAGATAAAGTTCGACCCTTATTATAATTACTTCCAATTTAAATATTAAACTAAGGGTCGAAAATTAAGTTAGACAACACCTAAGATCAAAGTTTATCAGTAATGAAATCACAATGGATTTCTTTAAAATCTCAATGGATTCTATATCTTGATCTTAATTGGCATTTGCCTGATCATTAAGAAAATGGAACTCTTAGTAGGAGAACATAGTGAACTAAAGGAATTGAATTTCAACTAACATAGTAAATTTGGTCTCTAAGTTCATTTTCTAAAAGTCGGATTGAGATAAATCTCGATTGCCTGAATAGGAACGGTGAAGACGTATACACTAACGTTTTCTGTATTGTGAAATCCTCTATTTTAGTTAGTTTGATCACTCCCTTCTAATTTTCTATATTTGTTTACGTATTGTATTACTTTAGTTGTAGAAATCGTAATGAAATTTCTCACTGGCCATAAAGTTGAGTTCGATTAAAAATGAATTTGTAATATTGTTACTTTGTAAACAAATGTCTTCGCACAACATTCTTTACTCACTATGTTGAGTTGGTATCAATACATTGATGTATCAATTTTCACTTGTATAATTTAAAAAAAAAAAATCATGTTAAAATAATCCAAGTTTTCACTTTTATTCTTTTAAGAGTTATATGTAAGAATAAGTTTTTTCAGGTTTAGAATGGATAATTTTAAAAAGATAAATGTTAACATTTTAAGCTATGCTAAAATATAATTTGGAATCCTAACATTTAATAATTTATTTATTAAAAAATCACTATTTCACTATTTTTTTTTAATTTTCTTTTTCTTCCTTTTAGGGTTATGAAGCTATTTTTTTTTTTTTTATCTTTTTGTTCCAATAAATCTTTCCATTTAAGAGATGAATGAATCAAAATCAGTTTTGTTCAATTACAATTTGATTTGTTGTAAGTTTTTTTTTTTTTTTTTTTAAACATTTCTAACTTTTCTTTCTCGTTATTTGAGAGTATATTATAAGGTTTCACGATTTTTTTTTGTCAGCAACGAATTCAATTAAATTAGGATATTGTCCCACAGTCTAATTCTTGGATGATTTTTTGTTTGGTTAAGTGTATCATAGGGTTTTTAAAGTTTTTGAGGTATTTCTAGTTTTTCTTTTCATTTAATTAGAGTTGGAGTTGTTATTGCTTGGCAAAATAATATATTTAAAATAAGAGTTGACATAAGATCTGAAATAATAGTTTGATTATAGATTCTTGTGAATAATTGAATGATAGAGTTTAGAGGATTTTCATCTGTGTTGGATTGACTTGTCTTTAAATATGAATTGTGTATTCTAGACCATAATAATAAAATTAAGATGGACTACAAGCAAATGTATTATAGTCATTCTTGAAAGAAGTTTTGGAGATCAATTGTATAATTTGTTTTGTTTGTTGGTTTTTTTTATATTCAACTTAATCTTTGACTTCTCACTTAAATGACACTAAGTAATAATATTTATTATTATATATAAAGCTTTATTATTTAAGTCTCCATCTATTAAATCAAGTCATAAAGTTTCTCATTTAAATTATGATTTAAAAATTAAGTGAAAGAGACACTTTATCTATTTTTTCTCATAATATCACATCGATCAATTAATAATGAGATTATGAATGAATTCTAAAACTTAATTTATTACAGCAAGTTACATTGTCTGAGTATTTATGAAATAGTTAAGCAACAATACAACACAAAATTTGAGAAAATAACAATTTTTAAACAATATACATATATATTATCGATGGAAATTGTAAAAAAATTAAAGAAAAGAATGTGACTTAATATTTTAAGCTTTTTAAAGAAAAAATAATTTAAGAATATATATTTTTTGTTTGAAATTGTTATATATCTTTTCAAGAATCAAAAGTTAAAAGGCAACGGAAATCTTATTATAATTAAAGTATTTTTTGGAAACCTAATTAAAAGTTATTTAAAACAAGTTCTCCTAAAATTAATTTCCTTCCTTTAATGATTCTTTCGTTTTTTGTGTTTTTTTTTTTAATGATTCTTTCGTACTAGAAACCAACATGAAACAAATTTTTTATTTTTATATTTCTGCAAATTAATCAATAAATTATTATATACTAAAATCACTTCTTTCTTAACGTTATTTAACAAACGAAATATAACCTCTCAAATTGTCATCTATAGCTTCCAATTAGATGGCCCAGTGAATGCATTAAATCTCTAATTGCAGCGAATTTGAGTGCTTTTAATTAGTTTATTCTTTTGGGTATTAAAAACTCATCTAATATATTCCCATTCTTGCTTTCGCACTGCATAAATTTCTTACAAGAAAAGTGGTGGTAGCTGTACTCATTCTAGGTTTCAATAACCTCAAAATTCTTTCATTTTTCCATTATCAATGCTTCCTTATTTTCTATTATTCTGACATCTAGTTGCATGAACGTCTCAAACTGCACACTACAAATAGGCTTGTAATTTTTCCTTCCACTGCATAATGCTTCCACATTTTTTCCTTTTTCTTCTATTCTTTTCTCACATCATGATGTATATACATGTCTTGATCTTCACCACAGTCTCTAGCTTGACAATGAGCTCGAACTAATACGTCAATGCTGTCTTCATATGCTTATTTATGAATAATGATTTTATTTCACGAGACTCAATAATTTATTAGTTGAAAATTAGTACAGTAATCACAATACATTATTTTTCATTATTTCGTTTTACCATTTAGATATTAATATGATTCATGACTTAAGTCATTTGGCAATGGTTTTCTGGTCTCTTTGGTTTAAACGTAAACCTCTAATTTTTGTCGGAATACTTCTTACAAAGTTTCAATCCTGCTCATGATTTTCTTCTCATGTGAAATGCCATAACTGTTACTGAATATTTTAGTAGGGTTTGACGTATACGCTGAGAAAAAAAAAAATTGACATAGAGCAAGAGAAAAAGAATAGGAGAATACGATGAGTTTTCCATTTTCTTCCCCTTCCTCTCTATGTTTCTTCACTGTTGTTCTGCATTTGCAGCTACATAAGTTTGTTGCTGTGTCTCCTCCTCACCAATAAATAAAATATAAATACAAGAAAAGGTTAAACAAAATTGTTCATGAACCCAGAAAACTTCCAAAATGAACTTAGTAGAATTCTATATAGGGCTTTTCTTCTTCTGCTTGAATATATATTATAGTACCACCTCTCTATATTTGAGGAAAGATGATGATGTTATCATTGTTACCGTGGGTTGTAATTAAACTAAAGAAGCAAACTAGTTAGCTACAATAAGAGAATTAAACCAATGAAAATTAGGCTTGTCCTTTGCCATTCCAATCTGGTCTCCCTAATGTGAACTCCAAGCTTGGGTTCTTGCATTCTAAATTTGATGATCCTGACAAGCTGTTCTTCAGTTGGGTTGAATCACAATCCTGCTACAGGAAACAATCATTCTCACAACAACAATAATTACAAAGTATTGTATTCACCAATTAAGTGAGATCAGTTACCTCTAGATCACATGAATTTATCAAGCAAAGTTAAAAACTAAAGTTTTTCAATTATCTCGAGTTAAATAATGAGTACGAAATGGTAACAACAGATCAAAGTATATAACCTATGTTAGTACCTGAATTTGATGCCCTCCTGATATTTGTTGTGACTGGAATATCGGGGGTCGGAAACCATTTATGTCGTTAGAACTGTTTTGTGGCCATGATTCTCTATTGCTGATCAGGTTCATTCATGTATCAGTCAAGAAAGAAGAAATTTCATTAGTGTCATAGTTCGTACAGATCATATACAATATATATCATCACAAACTACTTAAATTTTTTTGTTCAATTGTAAAACTTCTCTATGTGTGTGCTTTGCAATAAACTAGAATAATCTCCATCGCAATTCACACTGCAAGAACTACAGAAACTGTGTAATTCACAATCAATGCTATTCCTTGAGAGGTTGGAGGATAGGGAAAAGAAAAGTTTTTTATATTAATTTAAGAACTGTCATAGTTGGTAGGAGATGAAATTTCAATTCTTGCCAAAGAAAGCTATATGCTTCATATGTCTTAACAGAATTCTAAGATCATAGCATTCAAGTCATGGTGGTGCAGTCCAAAAAAGTGAAAACACTTGGATAAAAATCACTCTAAGCTTTTGGGTTCAATCCACTCTACATTGTTGGGCTATATGTGTTTATTACTTTGGACCATACTTATTCTCCAAATGAGATAACCTTATATTCAATTCCGGAATATCAAAAAAGTAAGACTAATCCCAGTTGAGTATTTCTTTTTCCATATTCAATACTTGAAATTTAAAACCTGTTGAGGAAGAATCAGATATGTATCAACTATCCGTTGGTATTCTCCTATGAGTTATTGAGAAAAGTATGTATCCTGAATATTTTTGGCTAATTTTTTTTTATCTTAATCATGATACCCTAAACCCCTTTAATGAATTACACGAATCTCTTATAAAATCATCAAAACCATATCTGATCATTAAAGCCTGGCAGTCAACACAACTACACAAGAGATTGAAAAAGATATGTGTCGTCTAATCACAGTCATGAAATATCTTTTATACATTTAATGTTGTCACTTTTTCTCAGAGGTAGCTAAATGAAGACCTGGAGGAGCAAACTAACTTAGCTTCTATTAACTACTGGTTCAGGACTTAATTTCAAAGATAGAATCACACATATTTCAAAGTAGAATCGCATACATATATAAATTCGAAAAGTGTCTTATATTTGTGATCCACAAAAACGATAGATTTAGCTAATATAAGCAGTGAAAATTTTAAACCAACTTGTAAACTTTGGGTGTTGAACTACTTTTCCTGGTATTTTTATTGCATTAAAAGGGAATAAATTAAAACAAACATAAGCCTACATATTGCAGTCGTGACAAACAATGATAAAAATATCATATAGTTCTTTCCAGAAGTACTGTCAATGTTGAAACACTATATAAAAAAAGTAAGAAAGGACTCATTACGATATTTTGATGTGGTCAGGCAAGCACATGGTAACTGCCAGTTATACGTACAGTAGAACTCCATTATTATAACTCAACGATTATGAGCCTTTTTCTTCCAGCAAACATGACGTTTATTTTGATGTGAAATTTTTAGATCAGAAGTTTAAGTTTACTAATTCAATCGTACGCCAGAAAGAAGGTGTGGTGTTAGCCTAAAGTTTAGTAAATCCAGAAACGGAATAAGAGAATGAGTGAGGCCTCTCAAGTTTTACAATATCATGGTTATAATGAAGACATTAATTGGAATGATTTGTATGAGATACTTTTCATGCTGTGAGTTTTAAAATAATTATTGTAAAAAATAATGAAGCTATTATATATGGTAGTTTGAAATTAAATGAAAGTAGATAACTATTTTATCTTGTAATAGCATAACTGTGGTTCTCTTTTTATATGAAAGTACAAACTCTCAAAAAAATTAAAAAGGTTACAGGCTATCTTTACTTGTAAGAGAGGCAATTCAACCACTTGGAGTGTAAATCTATCTTTTGCTCTTTTTTTTGGGGAATATAAACTTATGTGCATGTATTTTTATATGTAGGCGTGTTTCCGTTGTAATGTTAATCACTTAGTTATTCTAATATAGTAGGTGCAGTAAGTAATCAATTACATGACAATCTATCCAGCATTTTCTGTCACAACCTCTTCAAGGGAAAACTTAGTCAAATACGCACATTTCCCCACTCTATATTCAAAATACATTATTTGCTAAGTAGAAAAAACCTTGAAGGAAAACGCACTCAAAAGGAAGAATTTAACCATTTGTGTTTTATGCATTCTGCAGCAACCACAATTTTTACAGTATTCAATAATTAAGATCAAATATGCATCGAGAGTAGTTACTACTTGGTAGAAATAGGAGACACAGACTTCTAAAGGGAGAAAAGAGAGGGACCAAAAAGAAAAGTGATTGAGAAACTGAGGGTTGCTTTTCTTTTATGCTGATTAACGTTGGATTATGTCTTGTAGCTTTCTTTTGACATTGGCTACATATCTAAGATGAAAAAATTAAGCAAGGTACAAAGATATATAAAGGAAACAAAAGAAAGAAGAAAATCAAACACAAGTAAAGCAAAAGCTGCCACAGGAACCCTTTTTATTCTTCATAAAAAAGAGTGAGGTTGGACGTGGGTTTGCGTTGATTTCTAAGAGATACCATGCAAAAGCAAAAGCTAACAAATCAAGCAACGCAGTGTCCCAAAACAAACTAAAAGCGTACGTCCATGCAAGCACAAAAAACATATGAAACCATTTTTATAGTCTGTAAAATGAGAAAGAGGATTTGATAATGGTAATGTTTACCTTGAAGAGTTACTCCATAGAGTATTGGCCGAAGAGTAATCCATATCTTGTTGCACTGCTCGATCTGAAAGGCTTCTTTGGTCTGAAAATTGACGCATACCACCGCTGCTTCCCATTGGAGACATGTCATCTTCTCCTGATCCATCTGAAAGGCCTGCAACAAAAACAATGACACAAAATTGACCTTCAAGATCTTTGTATGCATTCGTATTAATATATGTGTGCATGCATGCACGCATCCACATAATTTTTATATAATATGTCTTGGAGTAATGTGGAAGTCCTCTTGGATATCTTATATATATATATATAAAGCCCTTTTTAGGGATAGTTGAAAGCCATAGAAACAGTATAAGGCTAAGAGAGTACGGTAGAAAACAAAGGGAATATATAATACTTGCGGTGAAAAATCCGAATATAGTAGTAGTAGAAAATGTCTGAAAAGAACGAGGTAAGTGGCATTTTTATTTATTTAGTTTTATATAAAAACGAAATAACTACTTTTGTAAGAAAAAAAGAAAAAGAAATGGGTGAAAGTTGAGCAATATGAATTACCTGAAGAAGCAGCAGGCTTGTCAGTCGTCTTCACAGTTCGATACATCTTGAAAAAATTAACAAAAAAACAAGGCATTTTCATTTCCACAATTTGAAGAAAACTTAAACAAGTACACTCACAAAACTTAAACTATACACACACACAAATATATGTATATATTTATATATATTATAAAAATCCTCTATACAGATAGTTACCGTATAATTTTTCGTGACATAAATTTAAGAAAATTAAATAAAATAGCTGGTGATTCTGATTTAGATCCCCTTCCATTGTCTTTCTCTCTCTCTCTCTCTCTCCCTATGTTATAGCTCTGGATTGTCTGAGTTTCCTCATTAATCACGAGGTTGATGTTTGATAAGGTGGTAATGAGAGGTGTATTATTGGTAAATGATGACTTTTTTTGTCTGTTATTTTTCTCTCTCTGTGAGCAGAAGGTGTGTGTGTCTGGTTGTTTCAGACGATAAAGCCTCCAACTAAGCTCAGTTCACGGTCTTTAAATTGATTCACTCCCACATTCACTGCTTTGTTCATCGGCGAATGTGCCTCTTGAAGAGACCAAAAAACCGCCCCACAAACAAGATAGAGAGAGAAACCAAACATACCTGCAAATGGCTTTTGACATGAGCTAATGTGAGATCCTTCACATCCATGAGCTCTAGAACTGACTTTGGTGTAGCTCCTAAAATTCATCATCTAAATACATTAGCCAAAAGCCTAAAAGAGGAAAAGAAGAACATGAACAAGAAGAGAAATAAAAAAGAAACCTACCTAACTGTCTAATATTGCACATTCTTTGATTGCAAGAAAAGAAGATATAATATGACAAGTGAAGCGAAAGTCAAAAGTTTTTAAAATAAATATATATTTTTTAAAAAGAAGGGACGAAATTTGAAAGAAGAAACAGTGGAAAAAAGTTGGGGGAAAAAGATAAGTAATTTATCTTTACTTTCATGGCCACCAAGAAGCTCCACAGCATGGACAAATCGAGCGTGTAGTGTGCTTGTCCACCGCATTCTGGGTGCTCTCATGCTTCTCTTTGTTGGCAACTTGGGCAAAAACCTTGATCTCATCAACCCTGAAGAGGCCTCATGAGACCCTCCAAGTCCAACCCCATAGTGTGATGATGAGTGATGGTGGTGCAATGGATGATGAGATTTGAAGCCCTCCCCAGAAATTCCATTAAACCTTGTGGCTGTGGCAGCCCTATAAGCCGCGGCCGCCGCAGCGGTGGTCCCACCGGAGCTCAAATAGGACATGGGATCCGGGGTACCTCCCGCTGCGGCAAAGTAGGGTGTAGGAGAAGAAGTAAAGGAAGAAGAAGAACACAGAGGGGAACAAGAAGAGGACAAAGAGGGATATGTAGGCATGTGATGATATAAACACATTTTGGCGTGATGATCCTTGTCTCCCGAATGTTCCATGGGCAAGAAAGGGAATGAACGGTTGTGATACACCGGAATCCCCTTGATTGGCCTCAATCCTTCCGTTGACACATCAAGCAAAGAAACCCCATAATTTATGTGAGTCAAGTGATTGGACGAACTTGTGGTGCTTGTTGTTGTTGCTGCTTTGGAAGCATTACCAGTGCTAGAATGGTGGTGAAGATGATGAAAATGAGCCTGCTGGGTTTGATAATAAGGGTTTATGCTGCTGCTGGTGCTGTTGTGTGGTGGCGGTTCTTCAACAATAGCTCCTCTTCCTCCGCCACTGAAATTCCTTCCCAAAGAAAGCTCAGTGTGAGCTTGAGAAGGGAAATTTGTGCTTGTTGAATTGTGAGCCTCATAGTTGGTGGCACCAGCAGCAGATGTGGTGTTGTTGCAAATCAGAGAAGAGGAAGATGAAGTGCTTGGTGGACTTATGTGAAGGGAAAGATCAGGTGTAGAAGTTGAAGTAGGTTCAATGAAAATCCCTTCCAAGGGCATCTTCTTGAGAAGGGGTATATAGCTTGATGGTTACAGAATATATAAGAGAGATATAGAGATAGATAGATAGAGATATAGAGAGAGAGAGGGAAAGAGTGGTTCTTTTCCTTTATTAAAATCAGATTTTGAGAGAAAACAATTAAAGTGCAATATTCACAGGCAAGAAACTGTGCATCAATCCTTTTGTTTTGTTCCTGAGAGAGTGGCTTCAACACATAGAATGAAATCAATTATTTTCTCTCCTTCTCTCTATTTTCCTTCCTCTTTTTAGGCTTTCCCCGGGAAAGAATCTGGAAAGCTAAGTCTTGCTATCTGGGAAGAAACCTTTGTGCTTTTGAAAGAACCAACAAAAAAGAAAGAATTAATAACAATAAGAGAAGAAAGAAGATTGTACAGAGAGAGAGAAAGCTAAGGGGAAAAGGAAGAATGAATGATAGCAATCTTTAGTAAACAAAAACAGACATACTCAAGAGAAAGCGGAAGAGTGTGTGTGTGTGTGATGAGAGGACGGTAGAGAGAGAGAGAGAGAGAGAGACAGATAGATAGGAAGAGATAGGAGGCAGTGATGTTCAGCTAACAGTGGAGAGATGAGAAGAGAATTTAATTTATTTCTCTCTTTTTTTTTTTCTTAAAATAATTGAAGAAAGAAAACATGGAAAAGAATTCCAGAAAGGCATGGAATAGAAAAACAGGAGGATTTGCGTTTTGTTTTCCTCGAGAGTATATCTCGGAAAATGACACTAGTGAGACGTATGATACACAAACATTATTATTATTATTATTTTCGAAGTGTTGAAGGGTTTTAAATATGGAGAAATGAGACATTAGAGGATAAGAAGACTACATATGCGGAATTTCCCTAATTTAATACACATTATAGGCGCAACCATCCAAGCTTAAAATGGATAGACGTGATCATCATATGTATGTATGTTTGGTTTAGATGAAAGGAACCCCAAATTTCATAAACACGTGATCTTCATTTTAATATTATGACTTTCATGTGTTTAAACTAATTAAAAATTACTTTACTGTTGCTTAATTAGTAACAGTGTTCAAAATTATCTTGGTCCCATCTTAACTAAATGAAAGGGTTGAATAAAATAATACTTTAGATTTTGGTAGACATGTTGATATCTAGTTAAGTAGGTGATATCAGAATCTAATTGGTTAGTACCGAATTGATTTCAATATTTTAAAATTTCTTTCTAAAATTTCGGTCCCTAATTCTTTCATTTTCTTAGTGAATGTTTTTAAAGAAATAGATGAGTTTATAAACGTTAATTCCTTGATCTTTAGAGTTAGCACATCTAAACATATGTGAAATGATAATGTATCTATATTAAAGTTTAAAACAAATTTGATTTATATAACCAATAAATACAATTATCTATACCTTAATAAATTTGATTTATATTTCTCAAATGTTTGAGAATTTATTTATATAAACTTAAGTTCTAAATTCATACAAATATTGTTCAAAAACAAAACAAAAATATTTACTGCATTAAACCTTAAATATATTTAATATAAAATGGTTTTTTATTGATTATTATTTTTAAAAACTTTTCAGTTAAAAACCCTCTTTAGAATATATTTATTATGTCTTTATTAAAAAAACTGCTATTTTCTTACAAAATTATGCTATATATAATTATAACACTGAGATAATTTATTATAGGTATAACTTTCTTTTACTTGCAACAATTGACATAACATCAAACGATTTACAACAACAGTTGAATCCATATTGTAATCGATATTATTAGTTAAATCACCTCTTGTTGAATAGTAAAATCTATTTATTTTTCCTTGCCTCTATTTTCTTGGAACATTTATAATGTAATATAACTTAACAGAAAATTCCTTGTTTACCACATAAGCTTTAAGAGCATTTATTATTATTTTTACTCCAATATTATAATTCAACTTGAGTTATAAAATTATCTTTAGTTATTGCATTGTATTATGTATTACATCTAAATTATCTCTGTCTGGTTAGACCAAAATCATTCACTATCCAGGAATAATAATAATAATAATTGTAAAATCTAGAACTTATGGCATAATATGAGTTTCTTGTACCTTGTATCCATTAAATTGCAATCCACCGTACGCACTAAAGGCTATTTCATTAGTTCTATCTTCCATTGGACACCTCCCAAGATGTTTTAAATATTATTGTATGTATTTTTAAATTAAAAAAATTAATTGTATTATTACAAATTAAACCCATATATAAGGGAGAAGGGTGTAATAACGGTAACTCTTTATTTGTCAAAACCCAGAAATTCACCGTACAAAAAATTATGGTGATTCTGTATGAAACTTTTCTTTTAAGTCATGCATATATGAAGCATATTAGAAACATAAAAACAGCATCATGTGTGACACATTCTTCCCCTCTCCTAAATGTTTAAATATATAATATCTCTACCGTTCTGAAATATTTAAACGTAGAAAAATATATGTCTATTTAATATTAAATTGATGAAATGGTGTCTCATTTTCTTGCTTAAATAGGAAAAGTCAGTTATAGAACAATGCTTTTATGTTGTTTAGAATTTCAAATTCCCTGGTCGTAATCGATTTATATATTGTTCCGTGTACAAAGCTACTAAGAATTAATGCAAACATAAAAAAATAAAAGCATTGACCAAAGTGTGAGTGAGAAAGGACTACAAACTAAAGGGGCTTCTGCTTGCTTCTCCATTTATGCATATGCACCTCAAAAAACTGAATTAATTAATGACTCCCACATGGAAATTTATATTACATATACAGTCCTCATTCATTAAGTACAAAAATATATAATATTTTAGAGATTCTAAATTTATCAATGAACGAATATTTAATTTTCCTTTTCAGTTATTTCCATATACTGAAAGTGTGTTTGAAATCCATTTTCATTCACAAAATCTTACACTTTTCAAGACATAAATGTCGAAACAAGGTGAGTCTGGTTTACATTGAACCTGATTTTAGTTGAATCCAATTGGTTTCTAAATACACTCTAAAATGTTAAACATTTCATATAATATATATTTATATTCTTAATTTTTCTTTCAATGGCCAAATTACTATAAGTGCGCATTTCTTAAATAATACTTTTTGAATAACTTTGTAAATTGTTTTTTTTGTTTGTTTATTAGAAAAAACAAATAAAATTAAAATGCGAATAAGTATAAGTATATATAAAGTAATAAATAAGATATAAGAAAAAAAAATAATGATAGAGTAAAAAAATTACCAATAAATCGCATCCTATTTTATTTTATTTTATTTTTATTTATCAAACAATCAACATTACTATCTCATACTCTCACTCTCCTCTCTTCTATGAATGCTGCCAATATATATACTACCAGTGAACAATTTTCTTTGACTAATTTTTTTCATTCACACTGTCCACACACAACATTTTCTTCAAAACATATTTAGTTTTAAAAAATTGTCAAAGCACATTGCATCTTTCACAAAAAGTGAACTACAGGAAAAGAAAATATATGCTTTGCATTTTTCTCTTGAAATGATTGAAAAACCCTCTAGCATTGACCAAATAGAGGGGTGTCAGGTTTTCAAAACCCTAGGTTAAATCAACGATTACCATAATTTATTACACAAAATATGAGATCCTTAACTCTTATTATCGGGAACTAACCCCCAATTTAATGTCTGACACCCTAACTTGGGGCTGGGGTCTCATCTTTTTAATCAAACTCTTTTATATTCACTGTGCCACCATCCACAGTGTGTACCAAAAACTGCTACAGGGAATGACATTTTCTTTTTAGAAGATGTTGGAATAGAAAATTAGAAGAATTTTTTTTTTTTTAACTTTTCTAACGAAGTAAAATTTTAAAATACTTGTAACTTGCATCTTTAACCTACTTTTCTTCTAACCCTTCTGCCAAATTTTTGACCCCATGTCTCTAGAAACGTTCTTTAACCGACATGCACAGTAAAGTAGTTAAACATTTCATTCAAATTGTTCGTCGCATAATGGCAAATATTAATTGGTAACCTGTTTTTTTACAGAGCACGATCTTGGAATTACATAAGACACTGAGCACACTTTTGTCTTCTTCATCAGACACGGGAACTTACTCCAATACTATGTCTATACATGCATACACTAATTGGTGTTGATTAAATAAGAGTTAATTAATTAGTAAACATCGTAATCATTTAGATATAATATAAACATCAATTTTAATAGGGGTTTTCTAACTTGGCTATCTCACTCTTGAAAATAATATCTCGGATTGGGATCCTCACCATTTTGTCATGAACAAGTGTAATGTCATAATCATGACGCGTAATTTGACATGGTAGTTAAAAATGAAAGACCTAATGTAAAAGGTTTTGGGTGAAACATTATTAGACGACGACATACACCTTTTTCTTGTGCATAGAGTGGGTCAAACTCTTTGAAAACTACACATGGAAACAATTTGCCGGCAATTATGTCAAAATTATATATTATTATACTTTTGTTCTCATTGAGCTTTGACATGCAGCTTCAGCAAGAAAAATTATTTCCGACCTAAGAGTCAAATAACAGTATGCTTTTAACATTCATGAATTGCCACACTCAGAAGGATCCAATGACTTATCAACTGGTATAATCATTAGACGTAAATAATACCAGAAATAATATGTATATATATATATATATATATATATATATATATATATATATATATATATATATATATATAGAAGTCAGCAGGAAGATTCTTCTTGAGTCCATTAATTACATACAAGTATAACTAAGACGAGGCTTTCTTTCAATGAAAAAAATGAGAAAGTGAGGTTAGCTAGACTAAAGAAAATTAAGTGAAAATTAATTGATGTAATAAAATAAATTTAGTTATATATTAATATATTGAAAAAATAATTTATAAAGTACTTTTTAAAATAATTTAATATAAAAATTAACATTTTTATAATAATATAATATAGAAAATAAAACTTTTAAAATTAATTAACTAAAAAATTATTAAAAAATTTAATATATAAAATGTTTTATTTAAAATAATAAAATATAAGAATAAATTATTTGACTTGATATTAAAATTAAAATTATTAATTTTATTTATTTATCTATAAAATATAATTATTAATAATATTAATTTATTGGAAAATTAATTTATTAATTAAAATGAATAACATATAAATATAATATAATATTTGGAAACATAATCGATTGTGTTTTTCTAAATATTATAGTATGTTTATACACGTAATTATTTATGCAATTATATAATTAATCATATTGTAAAATAAAGAATGGCTAAAAATACAAAAAAAAAATTGGTGAATTGGTTTAAAAATTGATGTTTAAAAAAGTTATAAAGAAATTTGTTTAAAAATTATTAATGATAATATAATTAAGTTCAACGGTTAATAAACACCAAGAAAAAAAAAAAGATAACGATACACAAAAACACAACAAAATTTTAATATTGATTTGATTGTTTTGAAATTTAGATTAAGTTGATTTAGATAATACAAGCTACATTTTTACTTAAAAACTTTTTAATTTATTTAATTATAAACATCTATATAATTAAAATAAGAAAATAAAAAATATTTCTTAAAGTATCTTTCAAGAAGTTCTACACTAGATAAAAAAAATTACCCAAATATATATACCATACACATCAAGACCCTGGTACAAAATTTACAAATAAAATTACAATACAAAAAGATAAATATTACCTGATATGTCACAAATTTACCATATATAAACTTATAGCATTTTAACCATTATTGATGAACTTTAAGCAATTTTTTTTAGGATTTGTATTTAAAAAATTATTGTTCCATTTTTATAAGTATGTTGGTATTTTAGGGTTATTGATCTGATATATTTATCTATTTTAATATTTAGTATCTTTGTCTTAATTTTATTCTATAAATGATTTGAATAAGTTAAAAGATGAAGGTGTTTGATTTGACATTTACTAGTTATAATTAATAATCAGAGTTAATTCTTACTTTATTCACCCAGTATTTCTAATAAAATAATTAATGTATCCAACTGCAATTTCTTTATTAATAATTGTTCAATTAGAAATTATTTGATTGCAACTTTATTCATCTAACATATCTTATAATATAATTAATACAACTCTTGACAAAAATTATTAAATTTATCTTTTGGATTAATTCCTAAAAGATGTTAGATTTAGGGTGCTTCATAACAAGTCTTGGAGTTGAGACTAGTATATAAGGGTAAGTATGTTCTAGTGTTAATACTTTGATTTCAAGTTCACTAACATCATTAATATTAGTATATTTTAAATATTAGTGTTTGTGATTCCTTCATGATTTTTATTGTAAAAAGACGTCTTAAAATTTTTTAAAAAATAGTATATAAATTATCATTAAATTCTACTCCTAAAACTATGTAAATTTTCTTAATGTATTAAAAAATATCCTAATCACCTATTATTATCTAGAATTTTTTAGTCTAATTAACAATATATCCTTAAATAATTTAGACTGAGAAGATATTGATCTCTAAGTTTTTAATTTGATTAGCTATTTTAATTATATGAAAATGTATTGAGTTCCCGCATGCTGAGTGTATTTTTAAATAATATTCATAAATCACCTATCAATAAAAAACAATTTTAATCTCATTATATATTTTGATAGTTCTGTTTCAACAACATTTTTATTATCATTTTATCATATATTTATAGGAACTAATTTAATAACATGCTGAATTATTCTTTGTTTATATTTAATTTTATTCGTATGTTCAAAAGATTAACAACACATATCCATTAAAGAGAACATACCAACTCAAACTAGCTCCCTTAAATTTTATTCTTTAATCTCTAACTGCTTTTAGCGCCAAAAATTTGATATAAATAACCATTCATTCCATATTTTGACGAACACTTTTTAAAACTCATCTTTAAGCTCACATCTCATTCAGAAATACTTCCTTCTCTTTTTTATAAGAAGATGTAATTGTTAACTGATTTCTACTTTGTAAGTTAATTATGTATATGTTTCGTTTTCTTGCGATTAAATGGTGTGTATAGTTGTTTGAATAAGTTTCTTGAATTTCAGCTTATTTGCTGCAGTAATTGTGATGTAAATAAGTTATGTATAATTGACCTGTCTCCCAGAAAAGAGTTAAAATAGTCGTTTGAAAGGTTAAAAATTTTAATAAAATAATTGGCATATTATCATAATTATAATAAACACAGAATAAAAAATATGTATTCTAAATGGATCTTAGTACTGATTAATTATTTATTTTAGGTTGAGAGATAACCTGTATTAAGAAAAAGTAAAATAAAAGGGTGTTAATAAAGACACTCATTACAAAAAAAAAAAAATTAACAGATATAGAACAAATGAAAAAAAAAAAATGGACAATGGCAACAACATTAAAGAGAATGTGTGTAAAATAAATAAACAAAGAATACGACGAAAGAAAAAAAAATACGCCAAAAAAAATCGTAAAACTATAAAAAAAACATAAAAATGATGATAGATCTGAATGAGAAATTAAAAACTTAAGTAGAGATAACAAATAAATTTAGAAATTTAATTATTGTTTACATTTGTATCGATGATGACAAAAAATATCGATAACATTCAAATTGACCAGATCGAGATCAACAATCCGAATTAATTGAATATAGATATAAATATAAATAATATTTAAATTTTCAAATTTATTGTAAAAAATATGTATATATATATATATATATATGTCTCATTTTTATTTCTATATTTATTTTTGTTTTAAATTATTAAAACACTTACGTTATTGTATAATTTAAGTTATTTTTTATTGGTTGAGATTAGAAAGAAGAAAATATTATACTTTTTATTGTAAATTTTATTTTTTAGAAGATAAATATTTGGACAAATTTAACGTAAATAAAAGTACATATATTACACAATAAGAATAAAGATAAGATAAATTTTTCACACCAGCTATTGAGAATATATATAGTATGACTTTTTAAAAGGTTTATAATAAAACCACATTTTCTTCCCTGTTCTTATTACTAAAGTGTTTATGTTAATTATATATTTTATATCTAAAATAGATAAATATTTAATAAAGTACACTAATGATTTCAAATAACTTTCGCAAAAGAAATTCCAAATCCTACGTATAATAAGTAGAATAATAGCAACAAATATTTTGTGTTTAACTTTGACATTAAACAGGGCACATTGCTCCATTCAGAACCAGAGCTTATAGCGAGATTCAATTTTTTTATTAAAATTTATTCGATCACCAAACATAAAAATGACATTAAGTTTTGTTTAGTGTAATTTTAATTTAATATAAAATATAAATAAAAAATAAAATAATGTTGAATGTTTTAGTTTAGTTAATTTGTGTAATTTTTATTCTTATAAAAATGTTAAATAGTCTTGATAAAAATTTGTTAACCAAATATATTTATTATTGATTTATATATTATACGGTTTTTGGTTTCAGTTTAATATGAAATTCAACCTGCAATATATTATTATAAAAAATTTGTGAACTAAAGATATTTGTTACTAAAAAAATTAATGCACTTTTTTAATTGTGTACCATTAAAATTGTTATAACATACTTTATTTTGTAATTTATGTAAATAACGCATTAAATCTATAAATTATACTAATGTTGTCATCCCATTTTACATAATTTAAGATTCACGTCCTTCTTTGAGGGCAGTATGAGTAAAAGATAATGTTATATTAAAAGGCATTTTCAAAAGCAAATAGAAATAAATGTTGGGAAATTCCAACTTTTGGGAGATAGAGATAGATTGGATAAGAATGAAAGAGGGAGCATACGGTTTCAGAAGAATATAAGGCAACAATATATGAGATCAACTTCATGTTCATAAAGGATTTCTGACATTTTAACGGGGTTTGTTTTTCTTGAAAGACTTTCAGAGGATTGGTAAACTGGCGAAGGATCTAACAATTTTTTTTATTGTTTTAATTCTCGAAAAGTATAATCCTAATACTTTAGGATATTATTTGCTATGTTCTTAATGGGTTGTATGTATAAGGTGTGTTGTTTAAGGTATTAGGAAACCAATTGAACGGGATAATGTTATAGCATGTAATCAATAACGGGGTTGGAAAGATTATTAGATTTTGTTTTAGAGAAGGTTTATGACTCAGTTAAACTGTTTTTAGATTTCATTATATAAAATGGGTTTTGATGATAGATGTAGTAGGAGATAATTTTTTTTTTCTTTCTTTATATAAATACATTTTGTTGTGAATGAAAGTTCAATTGAGAAGTTTAAGATGAGTCACTTTTTAGGTCATTATCATTATTATATTTAATCGTAGTAAAGAGATCACCTATGATGCTTTATGAAGCCGTGAGTAATATGGAGAAAGTGTTTGACAAAAACAATAAAGTAAGTGTTAAAATTTAAAAAAATAATAATAATTGGATTAAAGAAAAAATGGCAATAGCGTGTTACCTTATATGTTTTCAACTCATGTTGATTCATCACTTAAGAGTATAAAATTTTTATGACAACAAAAATCTCATAAATCTCTACTTTCATTTAAGTGTAATTTATACAAATGAAAGTGATAAATACACTAATTGGTGTAAATTATAGGATGATAAAAATATTCAAAAATTTCTAAAATTGGATAAATAAGCAAGACAAACATAATCAAGAGGTGATGAACCCACCTTGACCACATGGTATCTGATGATGAGAGTAAAGGGAATTGTTACTCCTTAATGAATTGGTTTTGTTCATGCATTAGCTTAATTACCACTTAGTTAAGTTGATAATATTTAATTAACATTTAGTTAATAACTTTTGTTTCCAACCATAAATTTAACTTTTTCTTTACAATTTTGGTTTGATATGGTCTAGACATTTCTATTTTAACTTGCCTTTGAAAATTTTTAATTTTCACTTTTAACCCGAAATCTAAATTATTATTATTTTTTAAATAAAAATAAAAAAAATCTTTCAATTGTCAAATAAATTTAATATCGAAACAACTTTCTAAAATAGTTTACTCAATTATATTGGCCTATCATAATCTAGTGTTGTATAATCATCATACCATTTATTTTAAAAATGTTTTTCACCAAAATATAATGTTTAAGATGCAACTATTATAATTAGACATAAATTTTCTTGGATCGTATCGTTTTATGAGTCATTAACAATTGATTAATATTCACATGAAGATTCTGATACAGTGCCAATACAAAAAATGAATTTTAATCATGAAATGTACTTTAACCATCATAAGTTGAATATATTAGTTAAAAGATTACAATCTCTGTCTAATAATTTTATATATATTTACGATGTATTTTGTATGTTTTTGTTCCTTCTGAAATTTGTAGATATTATATCAATTAAACCAAAAACACAAAGTCTTATCTTTTTAAAAAAATTGATTTAAATGTAGGAAAAAAATCCATTCGATCAGTTGATTAAGTCACTAATAAATAATTTAAAACTATTATTTTTATGTATTTTATACTTAAGTTATTTATAATAAATTTGTATAAGCCAATCTCAGTAAATTTAATTTTGTCCAATATTACTATTTCCACCCTTATGTTTAAAAATAGAAATCATTTCCAGTAAATATTTGAATGTAATTTTAAAAATATTTATTTAAAAAATATTTCTTTGAATATATTTTTTTTGTGAATTAAGAGAAGAAGAGTAAATTAAAAGGTCATTTTTTTAAAATTGTTATATGTTGATGATATAGTTTCTAAAGAAAAATAAAAAGTCTGAAAATTGAAATTATAATTCACCACTCACGTTATTCTAGTCGTTAAACGGGTTCATTTTGAAAAAAAAAAACATTCTTGAAAATTAGAAAGAAAAATTAAGGTTTAATAGTTTCTAGAACTAAAAATCTATTAATTAATCTTAATTTATTTATATATTGACACTTTTTTTTTCATATATGCCTGGCACATAACATATACTTCATAATTGCTCTCAAAAGTAAAAAGCAAAAGGTTAGTGAGAGAAAAAAAAAAAAATGGTTGTGAACTTAATTTTAGGTTTTGGAAAATAGGCACTGATTCATTGATGATATTTTGATCACATGCGTGTCATTTATTAGTTGTCAGGTTGACAAGAATGTATGGTGGAGAATATGGAATAGGCTGTACCATCAAACGTAGTATATTCGGTGCAGACCCTATACCATTGCAATCATGTTCCTTGCTTCCTTCATCAATCACCCACCATTAGATCGACCCGGTCCCACCTAAATTAACAAAAGGCCCCATCTAAAACTAATCTATCATCTTAATATTAAAATAAATGTATTTACTTTTGTAAAAGTATTTATTGGACTGAGTACTTGTAGAGATATAGAGAAATAGAGATATTAAGCTTGCGTGTAATGAGTGGATGTTTAAAAATATTGTGTTAAATTTGTTTATAGTCACGATAAAGACTTGTTTTATCATATATTGTTTATTATATTAAAAATAACAATTAAGACTGTTTTATTTTACTAGATATCGTTTTTTCTCCCTTATACTTTTCGTTTTAGGAGAAATGTGTTTATCTGTTTATATTGTAAATCAAATAATAACAGGTATTATGTTACTTTAAGAAAAATATTTGTTTCTTTTATTTTAAATTTTCTTTCATACCAATCGTTTTATTGACTGATTTGCTTTAAACTGTTATAGAAAAATGTAGATAATGACTAACTCTTTTAAATTTATTATTGAATTACCTTAATTCCAAATATATATATATATATA
>Ga0209489_105582_pt1 | contig 21581 bp, 11 predicted proteins | sample SiratrowhiteBW_FD_187527 | JGI IMG/M metagenome (GOLD analysis project Ga0209489, IMG submission 187527) | Root nodule microbial communities of legume samples collected from California, USA - Siratro white BW (SPAdes) (version 2) | ecosystem: Host-associated > Plants > Roots > Nodule | place...
GGGGGGGGGGGGGGGGGGGGGGGGGGGGGGACCATGGTCTGTTGACGTGCACAAATTTATTTGTCTTCAGCTTCCCCAAATAAATGCGTCATCAGATATTTCTACCTGAAAGTTTGCAACGGAAACAAAATTTGAAATATCAGGTCTTAGGAAGCAAAATCCAAAATATCCCCCTTGGAATGATGATCATTCCTGTAGGCTCTAGCAGCTAATATATATCTGCACATATAACATGGATATAGCTTATCTAAAATAAGTAATATTAGTTGTTGATGATACAGTCATAATTTGTTATGGATGGTTGAAATTACATACCTTGTGGAATAAGGGTTTTGTTGTTTGTTTGAGATTACTTATTTTACCAACATTTAAGATAAGCAGGATCCATATAATATATGCTAAGTTGAGATGTGAGTACCACCACTACTAAGAGGTGGAAGCACATAGCATGTGGTTTGTGTTGCTTAAGTAGAGGAGTGGGCTTAGTAGTACGTCTTTGGCTGTGTTATCTATCAAGTCAAGTCCACCCACCCACCCATTATACCCACCAATGCCAAATAACAGCACACCATCTGTGGCACCATACCTTACCTCCCTATGATGAGCCCTTGTGAAAATCTTGAGGCAGAATCCGAACAGTAGCAAATTGATTCCTCATTTCTGATTTCCAATGACCTAAAATTCTCCATTTAGCACTGGGATGACGTCACCTAGCTATCTCAGTGGGCCCATCAAAACCTCTCCATACCTTACCTTCTGAATCTGCCCTCTGGCTGCAGTCTCTTTTCTTTTCCCATCACTACTCTCCACCTTCGGGTTTACTCATTGCTACTCTTCTGGTGTGAAAGTTTGGTAAGAAAATCAGGGATTCGTTTCTTTTTCTCCCTTCTAGTTTTTCTATCATTTTTATTTCTGCCCCTCCCACCTTCATTTCCCTTTCCCTTTCCCTTTTAGGCAGGGTTTGAGGGGAACCTGACAAGTGGGTTAATTGGATCAATTATGAGATGTCGCATCCACCTATCGTTGTCCTTGGTGATTGCTCTTCTGGTTGACATCCTGTTGCAATCACGCATCGACACATTATGTTAATTCCTACTTTTTTTTCCACTATAGTTGAAAACATTTAAATAGTTATGACACATACCCATAAAGAGTAAGACGTGCCATTGATTTTATGAAGAAGAAAAGAGAGGAATGTAAGGAAAAGAAAGGAGTTGATTAGTTTATGTAAAAAATTGAGTTAATTCAAAACATTTGTTTGATTTTCATTGATTTATCATGTGCATGTTTTATTTTTCCAGCACGTATTGAGTGTATGTTTGTGTAAAGTGTATACTTTTCGACTGTTTTTCCGATGAGTGTTTTTCCTGAGGACTCGGAAGTTAGCAACTCAATTAATACATTTTTAATGGTTAATTTCGTGCCATTAAAAATGTGGTATCAACGTTTGGGTAAAAACTTTTTGTACGTGAAAAGTTATGTAGAAGATTGTTTAAAGAATCAATAGAAAATTTTTCCCGGAAACCAAAATATGTACGAAGGAAGTAATCCCATAAATTCAGGATTCTGCAGTGGGCTAAACTACTCGAGTGTGACTCGAAGAGACACTAATTAGAACAGCTTCGTCACAATGGAAAGGCTAACATAGTTAGTTGACTTCCATGTGTTGCAGATTTTGGGTTTGCTTTAAGAAAGTTTTGGATGGACTTCTCAACCATATATATGTCGGAAAGGTAATCCACGGCATTCGTTATGTTTAATGATGCAACATAATTAAAAGGTTTTCTTTCGGATATATTAAATTATATTATAATCCGTTCTTTCCATGCTTCAAACTTCCAACTGTATGTCTATCGGTTGGTAGACCTCATCACCACGTAACCAAAAAACAAATGAGAACCCAATAAATTATCGTCCACGATTAATCTGTTTGCATTCGTTGCCCTTCACCACTTAATAGTAGAGAGAGAACGGTGTTTTCAATTAAATAGAGAATAAAGCTGACTCTGTCGGGGTAAAAGGAAACCAACAGTAGTTTTCTATCCATGTTAATCCAAGATGCAGAATCAATTAAATGAATCGAAGACAATCCACATGACTCAATTTAATTTTAGTTTTCGTATATAATATAGTATGTAGAGCTTTCCCATTCTGCCTTTTAATGTTATGTAACGAGTGTAATTTTTATGCATCGTCATTGTAAAAATCTCGCACTATCAATCAATAAAAAGTCAAATTAACATGAATTTTTAAGGTGATTATCGTAAAAATTAAAAAAAAAAAATACCGTATGGAAAAAAACTGTAATTTGGTGACATTTAAAGTGTGTCAATGTATATTCTATATTTGTTTGTTGTATAATAATAAGAGGCAAAGTAGATAGAAAAGATGATGTGGAATGATCCATCTGGCATTCACAGCTTGGTTTAAAATAAAATAAATATGCTCGAGTGACAGGGAACAAGAAGATCCGGTAAAACGAATAAAAAGGCATTTCCATTTGCATGCATCCCCTAATTGAAGACAAGAAAGATCGTCTATAATCTTCAACGTCAACCTAAATATACTTATAATAAGGAGGGGTTCCTTTCACGAGTTGATGTTAATGACAGGGCGATTGACTAAAATTAATTAAGGGCAGAGAGAGAGAATCTAAGAAAGCGAAGAGATAGTAATTGTATTATGGTTGTTGACGTAGCATGTGATGGTGAGGGTTTGAAGAAGAAGAAGAAGAGTAAGAGGTTTGACGGTGTAAGTGGTGGTGGGAGAGAGTGTAAGAGCATTGTGGCGTGGAGTTTTGGGAATCATTATGAGGTTGGCATTCCATGTTGACCCCAAACAGCCTCAGCACCCTGCCACCTGAACTGTTCCCTCCCGGTGTCGTTTGGTTCTGTCCTTGGGACCCTCCACCTGTAAGTAAAAAACATTACAACACGTGCAAATGCCCAAGCTTTAATCATACACATTTCATGTTCCAATCAATTCTTTTAACCATATGCTACTCCTACCATACCATTTTCAAATTCCGCCCCACCAACCCAACAAAACACATCTCCTAATTAACAACACCAATCCTATTTTTCACCACCTTTACGAGCGTGCTCCTCACGCGACACACACCCACTTCTCTACGCAAACAACATTTCTTCCCACCAATGAATGAATAATTCAAACCACAATAAATGAAACACACAGACCATGACGTACCTGGTGCTGCATGAAGAGACTGAGGTTGGTATGGGAAAGGGAGGTGATGCGCAGGATAAGGGTGCGCAGAGTAGAAGGAGGGTGTGGCGGTCGAGGTAACGTGAGCCGGGGGGTTGGCTTGGCGGCGGGTCGAGCTGATGAAGAAGCGTTGAGGATGGCTTCGGTGTCTGTGGAAGAAAACGACGTCGCCTGCGTGGAGGCGTTTGTCCTTCACGTAACGGCTCCATCCTTTCGTCAAAACGTAACTCTGGCTACTGTTCCAATAAGAGTAACGGAAACGCCAGCACTTCCCGACCTCGTCCTCGAAACTCAGTAACACACCCTTCGCGCTGTCACCGCACGACGACGACGACGACGACTCCAGCGGGAAGTGCTTCTCCGCGTGCTGTTTCGGGATCACCAACCGGTTCAGCTTCCCCACGTCGCTCGGCGTCAGCGGCTTCTCGAACATCGCTTCCTTCTCCTCCTCTTCCGCCGCCCCACCACCACCACCCTTCTCCGCCGCTGCCGCCGCCACCTCCTCCTCCTCCTCCTCCACCTCCTCCTGGTTGTCGTTCAGGTTGAAACGAGGAGTGTGAGAGTTTTCCAGCCACGTGGCGGGTTGTTGTTGCTGGCTCCAGTATAGTCTGGCTTCTGGTGCGTAGTGATTTATCGACATTGAGAGCTGCAAAGAGAGGAAAAAAAAAAGAGAAGAGAAGAGAAGAGGCGTGGTGATGATGATGATTATGGGTTCATTTGATGTGGAAGCTGGGGGAATCACTGCCTGTTTGATGGACCTAGCAAAGATATGACAATGAGAGAGAGAGAGAGAAAGAGAGAGAGTACGAGAGTACTTTAAGGTTATGTAATGTGCCAAGTGCGTTACTATATGAAGAAGAAGAAAAATAATAAAAAGACAGTCTTTTTTTGAGCTGTTTCGAATTTCGATGCTGTTTTTCGGTTTCTTTTTAAATTAACGTTTTTTTTTTATTTGTTTCCGTGTGAACTTGGTAGTGTTATTAGGATTGTTGCTTTTTTTCTGTTAAATGGAATGATAATGAAAGTGTGTGTGATGAGATCGCAGAAGTTGTACACTTGTATTGTATGAGTTCAAAGTGAGACATGGTAAGATTTTTAAAATGAGATAATTACTGAATTGGACCGAACATGTATGTTTATGAGGATGAGAGAGAGATTGGAGAGTACAGGTGAATAATTTGGTGTAATTAGGGACATCCCATGTTAGTAAATTGGCTTACAAATCAAGTGATGGGACCCTTTCTCTCCAACCCTCACCACTCCTCCTAGCCTCATTCACTAACCACTCATCATCATTCAGATCTTATTTAATTCCATTTTATTTTCGTACCATTTTTTATTTCATCTTTCTTACCATCATTATAACTAATGTTATATCTAGTAATCAACTTATCAACCTCCTTTTTGCTTTAAATATGTTGTTTTTGCTGATATTAACTTATACTTTCAATATAATGCGAAGGTTACAACTTACAAAGATATGTTTTATATTTTATTTTTCTTAATGTTTACTAAAAAGGTAACAATTTAGTAATGGACAAAATAATAATGGTTTTTTATATATGTGTTTGGTTGGTGTGTGCCTATAAATTCTGGCATGGATGGAGGGAAAAACTAACGTAGAGTAGTCCACGTTCGTCCTCCACAACTTGTGTGTTGAATCTGAATGGTGGGCATGTATATGAATGTAAATGAATATAGGTCTGATTCATTTCAAGTCTTCTTGAAAATGTATTATGTTGAAGATAATGAAATAATAGTGTTGTGTCACGTGCATGACTTCATTATTGGTGCTTGGCCATTCCTGGTTTTCAAATTAAGGAAGCTATACATCAAATTGAATGCGTCATGGACACAGGGAAGAGAAGAAAACAGCACAAACAGACAAAGGCATGGGAGGAGTAAAATTTAATTTCCACACATAATAACTTTCTCCTCTCCTTTCCAATAAGCAAAGTTGTAATGAGATTTGATTTGTCCAATTAGAGAAGATACAAATCCTGCATCATAGTCGTGTTTCAATCCTCACCTCGCATATCTCTCATACACATAATCACAAACGCACTCTCTCTCTCTCTCTCTACCTATTATATGGTCCTATTGTTGTCTACTCATGTTTATTTTTTTTATACATATTTGTATTCTATATATAATAATTTCCTTAGTTAGATTATGTCTTTTCTCTGAGTTGGAGACAAAACCCACCTCAGTTTCCAGGTAGATTCAGACACCCTTTTTGGTCCTGCAAAAGGTTTAACTCATTTGTTTAGTTTAAGTATATAAATGTGTTGGGTACACACCTATGATAAAAAAAAAGTTGTTGAGTGTTCTTTTTTTTATTTTATTTTAATTTTTCAAATTAATTTTTTCTCTTGGGGTCTATCATGGACATTTCTACTTCCCATTCTAAAACTCACAGAAGTAGTTTGAGGGAATCAAGCAAGCACGTATTTACGAAATAAGCAGGCATCATTTTTTTTTTCACACTTTTCAATCAATTATGGAGAATTTTTCAAAAGTAGAGAGAGTGCGTAGGAAATCTTCGTATCAAGGAAACCTAGTTAGTAAAGGTAAAGGTTCAGATTTATGAGATGTATGAAAGTACATAATGCAGTGAAACTTGCGAGGAAGCTTGATGGGATATAGATTGACAATAAGAAAATACATATGAGGTATGAAGAAACATATATCACAAAGGTGGAACCCTGACAATAGAATAAAATAAATGAGTATATCGTTAATGTTTTCCTCTTAAATCTTTTTTTTTTTTACTTAAATTCTTCTACAAAAAATTTCATTATTTCAGATAAATTAGTTTTATAATTCATATTTTCGATTTATATATAATATATTTTAAGACTTTAAAACTTAGTTGCAGACTATAATTGATAATCTTTACTAATTTTTATTATTATTTTTCTTACAGGAAAATGTCTCATAAAAGTCGTGTAATGAATAACAGTGTTACGAAAAAACTTTATGAATTGAGTATAACGAGAATGTAGAGATTATAAAGGTTGTCTCTAGTCTATTTTATTATTTATATACGATTTCTGGGTACAAGAGTTGTAAATTCAAACCTGTTTCTTTATATATTAAATTTTTTATTGCTAATAAAAAAATCAGAAAAGTTATCTATCGTTAGTGTGTTTAGTTATTCATAAAAAATTAGAACTATTGCTCATTTTTAAGGAATTTTTTTTTACGTTAACATAATTAAATGTCAATGAGGCTTTATTCTATCAGAAAATAATGCACACTTCTTAATGCTCAGTGTCATGTCACGAAACCTTGGATGCGACGGTCCCATAAACCAGAAATGCATCGTGCAATTAATTCCCAGAAGGGACCATCAAAATTGCGGGTCCTGTAAATGATGATACATGCTTACATGGAAATTTCAATGTCATCTTAAAATATTATTTCTCCAACTATTTACATAATAAAAAGGACAGAAAAAGAGAATACAGGGATAAAAATATGATATATAATTATTTATGAAATTGATTGAGAAATATAAAGAGAGAAAAATTATTATCAGAATTATTTTGTATAAAGAAAACCGTCCGAAAGATGTTGGTCGGCTAATTGCTGGAATCATTGACCAAGAAGAAATTAAGACACAGGACTTGGTGGGAATCTGCCATGCCAGTTGCTTGAGTGTGGTGTGTAGTATATGACTCTGCACAAAAGGTCAATAGTTTTTGTCATGGGCAATGCCAATAGTTAATTTCAGGGGAAACTGTGACACAAGACAACCCCCACGAGGTATTTAAGGAAAGTGGGGTAGGAACAGGCACATGGAAAACAAAACACAAATTTAACTCACAATATATACATTGATGTATTAAAAGAACTATAAATTACAGCAAAAACAAATTGTCATGAGTTAAATATGTCTCTGGTTATTTAATTTTTGCTAGACCTATGAAAGTTAATATATTGCCAAACTGCTAGTACAAAACTGCAAACATATAAAGTTTCAAACGGTACATTAAACAGCGTTCACATAATTTTATAAACTGATGACATAAACACTTTTGCAACTAGGTTTTCGAAGCAGTCAAATAAGTTAAGTATTAAAGTCTAGTCAAACGTAACATAAGACTTCAAAACACATTATTCAATTAATAAGTTAATCATTAATTAACACGCTGTGTTGATAATTAATTTACTAATCACTACCAAAAAATAATTCAAATAGTAAATATTACTACAAAGTAATACAATTATGATTCTTGTAAAATGAAAATAACATAAAACATTTATGTGCAAGATTTTCCTAGAAATCACTTCTGCCTTTTTCCTTTCTCTAGAAACATGAGGTATTCTTTAACTGAAAGTTGTTTATATTTTTCAACAAATACAAATTTAAAGATGGATCTTCTTATCACATTCTTAATCACAAACAATTTTATATCACTCAAATATATCACACAATCACTACAAGAAAAAAGTTGTTTAGAAACCAATTTTTAGTTACTAAATGAAATGGTTACTAATTGTGACCAAAATAGTTATCAAAATAGATTTTGGTTGCTAAATAACTACAAAATAGAAATAATGATTGAATTTAGTAACCAATTAGGTCAAATAATTTGTATCTAACATTAGCTACCAAGGTTTTAGTGACCTACGTCATTAGATTCTAAATTAGTCTCTAACTTAATTAGATACTAATTTAGAATCTAATGGCATAGGTCACTAAAATCTTAGTATCTAATGTTAGATACCAATTATTTGACTTAATTGGTCACTAAATTCAATCATTACTTCTATTTTATAGTTATTTAGCAACCAAAATTTAATTTGGTGACTATTTTGGTCACAATTAGCAACTATTTCATTTGTTAGCTAAATATTAATTTTTAAATAATTATTTTCTTGTAATGAATGTTGATGATGGTATTTCTTATAAATAATCAAGATGGCGAGTAAACCAACATTTTTACATATATAAAGCTGAAATTTGTGTTGATTTAATTTGTTCATTTTTAAATATTAGTTTTTAAATAATTATTTTCTTGTAGTGAATGTTGAAGATGGTATTTCGTATAAATAATCGAGATGTGAGTAAGCCAACATTTTTACATATATAAAGCTGAAATTTGTGTTGATTTAATTTGTTCGTTTGGCTAATCCAAAGAAAGTGAGGAAGGTTTCGTGAAAGAGATGTTATGATTGGTTTAACTAAATATTTGTCTCATGCAGGAGATCTGAGAGACTGTTCCAGATTGTAATGCTTAGTTCATTGTAACAGTTATAAATTCCGAAAGCAACTTGTCAACAAAAGGCCAAGAACAATGTACGCAATCTATTATCTTGATACGCATCCTATGCTTTGAGTTTATCGTACAAAGAGATTAATAAACAACTACTCTAGTGTATATAAACCCACCTTGTGCTTGATTATGGCAGAATAAAATAGCACACTTGTCAACAACTTTATTAACATTCAAATTATTATTTATTATTAGTTTGAATTGACACTAATTTTGCTAACACACATGCATATCCGTTAGACAAGTGCAGATTAATTGATCAAATTTCTGTCTAGAATATGCTAAAACGCCAGCAGTTAAAGGTTTAATTAAGTGGGCCAATTGGAGTGCACCTCACTTGGAAGTTACCACGTTAATCATTATAAATATAGTAATATGTTTGCATGTGGCTATATTAAAGTTCCAAATGGTACAAGGATCTCATAAGCATCAATTGTATATTGTGTTGTGACCCTCTATCTCCAACAAAAGCATTGTATATAGTATTGCCAAAACAGGTTGCTGAAAGCCATATATAATCAAGTCAAACTCCAGTAAGTCCATGCAATAATTCACTGACTTACCCTCATGCAATATAAATTTTCTGTATTTTTGCTCCTTCAAGATATCTAATCCAGTGGGGTTTAGCACGCCAAATGGCAAGCTGGCATGATGCTTAGGAAATTGATGATTCATAGGGTTGATAATTAGCCATAATTAAGAACATTGAACATTGTTTCAAGAATGCGTTTCATCATGCAATATTTGGTCTATCTATTTGTGGCAATGAGTGGCTCAAACTTGTGGTCTTCCCACATATGATTTGGCTTAGTTATAGAAAGATCACTATTAACTAATCATAGGTTAACAACATTCAATTGTAGGCATGCAAGTCTAATCTTCTTTTGCATGACGTCATATTTATGCCGGCATAACATATCCACTGTTCCCCCACTCTACACCGACTCCTTTTTCTTTTCCTTTTCTAATGTGTAGTTGCAATAACTCCTTCGGATACACGAAGAACCAGTATTATACTATAGGACAAAAATAAATTTTTATGTTGTTCATTTGAATATTATCAAAATGTGCTAGGGTTCGACAAGGATCCATTCGTCCGATTTGCTTTTGCAGTTATCTATGAACAGATCTCATTTGAAGCAAAATGAAAACATGAAGTTTGATGGTGTTGCATCAGCATGAACTAATTAAATAATCACCAGATTGTAAGACTTAAAATATGAAATTTATGTGTAATATTAAATTTGTATGAGCCCTGAGAATTTAAAATATCTGGAATCAAACAACAGTATATGTGGGGTCCCCATTTCCGTAATAAGATTGTGATGAGTCCAAAAGGGATGAATATCTGGCACGAATGAATTAATCACTGGGCTACAATCTAATGCAAAACACAGGCTATGCCTAGCTTCAGCAAGAAACCATCTTACGTATAGATACTGTGCATAATAATCTAGCTGTTCAATGAATTAAATAAACAGCTAGTAACAGTTTCCAAGCAAATAAGTGTATCAGAATCAGAAGCAACCTCTCAAAACATTAAAGAACCTCACAATTCAAACACTCATATTATATATACACAGAAATTTATATGTAATTAGTTATTATTTTGACTTTTAACGTCAAATTAAAGTTAATTATGAAATACTCAATCTAAGCTAAACATAAACACAGACATAAGAGAAAAAAAAACGTGGTTTTATCATCCGGAGAAGAAATGTTTAGGCAAAAATAGTAAAACAGAAAAGTAAGAGGCTCCACATATGAAGAAACACACAGAATGAAATACAAATAGTGTGGGTAGAAAATGCCTCGTCAGCTATTTGTTGTGGCTTGTGTGAATTAATTTTCTCACCCGTCAGGGAAGGCATGCGTGGTGGGCTGTGGCCCACAATGTCAATGTGTAAATGAAAGTGGGCCCACTCTGGCATTCTTCTTCCCAATTTGTCAAACTCTCTTTATTCTTTTTTTACCATTTTATGGCTGGCAAGGAGCATTTTCTTTATCTGCTTCAGTTGTGGGGTGTGAAAACTGCAACAAAAGATGGAGTTGCACAGAGTGGTGATGGAATCGGGTAAACGGCACGTGCCACGTGATTTGTGTAGGTCTGTGGAAGAAAGTAGAGGGGTGGATCTAGACTTGGGACCATTCCACCACCATTTTGACTTATTAGCAGGCCCAATACAGTGGCCCACTAGGCCCTAACCAACCCTCCTCCCTTTTCTCTTGCTAAAAAGATATTTTACCATTGCTAATGGTAGCATAATCTTTAACGTTGTCCTTATTTATTATCACTATGAAATTGGTATACCTTTAGATTTGGAAGGTAGCATTTTTCGTTTTAGGTCTTTTAATTAATAGGGATACTGAACTGATATGCAATTATCCCCATGTGTAAATATGGTACATTGTTAGTTTTTGAAATTGAATTGGAGATTTTCTTTTTGAATTTTAATATAATACTAAATTGATTTAAATTAATGTTTAATCATGTATCACTTATTAAAAAGTTTGTGAAAAAGTGCAGCTTTGCGACCACAATGTCTTATCAGTAAGTTAAAAAAATGTTAATCTTGGCCTAACTTTTGAACAATGAAAGTCAACAACAGATTTAAGAGACTAAATGAAAGACGGCGTGTCTTATTATTTTCAAGTCTATTATCATCTACTCACTACAATTAACATTAGACCTTAATCACTAATTGTCACTGCAATTTTCATGTTTGATGTTTGGGACATTTTAGAGTGTACTCATCAATCTTACAAAATCACAAGTTAACTAATGATTCAAGGTTAAGATTCCTATTCCAAATTAATTAGACTTTGAAGGTATTTATTTTGAGAGCCTTCCTTATCATTATTCAGGATTGAGGTTTCAAACAATGTAAACAAGTTGCAGTAAAGATGGCAGACAAGGTAGAAGTGTAAACTACTGTTCTGAATAAGCCTAGCTCTTTGACCAGTTTGGTCTTTACTGTTGTTCTTGTTCACTTTTATTTGAAGCAAAAATTATTTATGGCTGCCTTTGGGATCTATAATAGTACTGTTGATGTGGCTGTTCCACATTTTATTTACGTCATCTTTGAATCACTCTACCTAAGTGGAGATGGGGTCTTGGGTAATTAATTTGGACCCTTATTAACTCTCCTCATAAGCTTTAGGTCTATCTATAGGACCATTAAACTGGGGCATACTTTATGAGATGGACCACAATTATCTAAGGCATGCGCCAAGGACAATTTTCCTTTCAAGGTTTTGGATTGGACCACCCTCTTAATTTGACTCTCTTGACCATAAGATGGTGTCATTTTCTTCAGGGGCTAGTGTTCTTTTCACTTTTACATTTTTTAAATTAACTAGATGCAGTCCTACAGTGAATGGATAGTTATCAGATTTAACAATAGGACATTAAACATTTTTGCTACTTTTATCGTTGTTGTTTTAATCGATTGAGTAAAAGAATATTGTAATCAGATAAAGCTTATAATATGGAGTGTAGGCATTGGGATGAAGGAGCCCAAGAATGCAAAAATCAACTACTGTGGAAAATGAGCAACGTTTTTATGACTCAGAAGCACTTGATAGAAGTTACTATTACATCTATTTCATTTGACAATAATTGCAGTGCCTCCAAAGATGCCCAAAAAATGAGAAGAAGGCTTAGTTATTGGAGTGTAGGTCTTGATAGTATTGTGAGATCCAACTTGCTATGATCTTTACCTCCTGTCTCCTTACATCTTTAAGCCACTTTGGATCTTCCTTAGTAGAGTACCTTAGGTCTACATGATGAGCTCCTGCTCACAAAATGTCCAAATAAATACAATGGGAAAATGCAAAGAAAGGAAAACTAAACCACAAATTACATAGTTTGGTACTAACCTCTTTTTTCAACTATAGCAACTATTGTTTTTGATATATTCTTTAACACCCTGCAACCAAATTCATAAAAAGTGTGGTTTTTTAATCTGGGGTTAGCATTATTGAAATTATAGTAATTAAAAAAGAAGAGATGACATGTTATACCCTCCACCACTCCAAGGATCTCTTAGACCATTAAAGAATATAATGTTGCTTGCAGACCTTTTCAGAACTGTCTGAATAGCCTGCAGAAAACATAATGGATGAACATGCAGTGGTGTTAAAAACTAAAATGGAATCATAGGTTAACACCCACATGGCCACCAAACTCAGTGGTAATCCAGTGTGGTCTTGGCGTAACGTTGTAGAAAAATTGGCATGAAGAGGCTCTGTCTTCGTATGACCACTCATATTCTGGGAAGATGCTGTGCTTATTGCTTCCACCTACGGGCATTATCATCTCTGTACACGCCTGCATGCACAAAACTACATCTTTTTATGTATATTATATGCATTTCACACACGTTGTCCTTGTAAATTAGTTAAAAAAAAAACTCTTTCAATTATTTTAAATTACTCACATTCTATGTTTAAGTGTACATTTAATCTTATAACCGCCTTCTTCTTTTACACTATTTTGTTTTATATTTATTCAGAAACTAATTTCCAATATTTGTTATGAATCTAAAATAAAATTTATATATATACATATATATTTTAATTAGAATATGAGTTATATATTAAAAATGTTTATTTATTATATAATTTTTAATTATAAGTGTGTGGATAGAGCTATACATGCTGGGCCTGCTCAGCTTGTAAACAAATGGGTCTATTATTATTGGTCTGGAAGGCAAGATTATAGTATAGCTTTCTTTTTGTCCAAAGCTATTGGACTGGTACTTCTTAATTGGTCCACAAATTAAAAGAATACTTTTCGTTTTCCTTTTAAAAACCTCATGAGCGTTCATAGTTGAAAAGCTTTTATAGGAGTGAAATTAAGATTTTGAGGAGGGATAACCAAGTAATTGTATAGTAATTTATTAGAGTTAGATGAAAGGTGATGGTTTTATAATTCAGAGGCAAAAACTGACCATTCACAATTTTACAAAAAAGGAAAAGAGCATTTTTCCAAAATTTGAAATACCTTAATATTATAAATAAAATGCAAATAAGAGTGTAAATATCTCATCTTCTCCATTTTTATAAATTAAATATTCTCAATATTCCCTCCCTTTTCACTGCTCTAGGTACATTTCATATGCTAGCTCGGTAATGAACAAAGAAAATTCTTTCAATTACTCCAAACCATTATTTTCTTATCTTTATCTATATTATATTTATTATTAATTTAATTATATAACACTTATACTTATTATGTACAATGCACCTACTAAAATACTAGTCCACGAACATTTTGAAAAAAAAAAAAAGAAAACGACAGAAACACTAACTAAAAAAGTTAACTATAATAATTTAACAACTAATCATTTAATTATAATAATTAAAATTTATAAGATTAAACCCCAAAAAATTATGGAACCCGCTCACGGGGTTATGTAAAATTAAAACACAATATTAGTCAATAACGTTGGAATAACCACCGTTAACGCGTGAAGCTGTCACGTGGTTCTGTTCTGTTTTTCTTGGATCCTACCATTATTTAGCATATCTATAGACTATATCTATAAATAAATAAATAAATATATATATATATACGTTATTTCGATATAATATATTATTATAGCCGGCAAAAAAAAAAAAAACTATTATTATTATTTTCGAAAGAAATGGTAGAAATTTAATTAGAAGTTACCTGCCATTGCCATCCTCCAAGATCGTGAGGATCTGAATCGTCATCCAAATCGAAACACGTTGCAGTGCCTGTATAGTTGTAGTACACACTAGCTGCTGCATACAACTTCCCCAATCTATCGTTCTTTTCCCTATCTATTGCTTCACACATCTAAAAAGAAACAAATCAACTCAATAATAATATCTTAACAATTTCAATCCCCCTTCCCTTCTCGCTTCTCTCTTTCAATCAACAATATAATAAATGAGGAAACCCTACAAGTAATAATTATTATTATTTAAGACCATGAATTATTTATGAAGAACTAGGATTTTTTTGAATTATTTATGTAATCTATAATTCTTATTTTTATCACTAAAAATCTTCATATTCCATTTCATCGTCGCTATCATCACAACTTGAAAGGCACTCCACCACATGTTTCAAGAAGTTCTTTTTGGTAAAAAGTATGTGATATAATCACATGCATTGAATAATTGCTCTTTTTGATCAAATATGAGACAAAATTCACAATTTTTAAAATATAACCGGGACTATTTTATCAAATCACGATCCTTTAGTCAAACGAAGTTAAACAAATTATTTGCAACCAGTACTTTGCTAAGATAGGACTGACGATTTTAGCAATGAATCTGAAGTTTGTTCTTTCGACAGCAACAAAGAAACAATATCCGAAATATGTAACCAAACAGATAGAAGTGAATCACTGAAAAAAAAAAACATTTTCCTTAAAAAAAACATTTAAAAAGTGTAAATTGGTACCTTTTTTATGGGATATGCTGGCAAGGGATTGAGGAAATTGGACGGTGTGGGATAATCTGTCATAGCTGTATAAACCCACGCCGTCCTAAGCCAACCTTCCAGAGAACCTGCCCCAAAATCATTGCTTCTGAAAAATATATATTTATCATTAATAATAGGAAAATACATTAAACTATAATTACTTAAATTAAATCGTTTTCCATTAATCATGCTCTCACTTGCAAATTCTGAATGATTTCTGTAACAGTTCGAGTCCCCCGGGTTTGTTGGCTGTGTCGTCTATTAGTTTCCATGACCCTTTTAACACTTTGTAACAGTTCTCACTCTCGCTCTGTGGTAACACATGAAAATAAATTATTATTCAAATAGGGACACGCACGTGTGCATTAATTGCAAATTATTAAGAGAATCAAACTCTGAAGTCTTGTGAGATGATGCTGTTGAAGATATCTGGTGAAACCAAATCCATGAAATGGAGAATTGGAGCAGAAGAAGCTAGAGCTCCAATTGCAACGTGTGGATACTTCATCCTGAACCAAGCTGCCAACACTACAAAACAATACCCATTTAGATTTCAGACTCATCTCAGTTTTGGGGATTGAACCATTGAAGTCAACAGAATAGAAGCAAAAGAAAGGTTTATACTTCCTCCATAGGATCCTCCAAACACCACAACGGGAGAATCAGTTGCTGACAAATTCTTCTTCAAATCAATGATGAGAGTGGCATAATCAGCTAATGCCTGTGTGGAGCTCAAGTACCCCAGTGTGCTAGCATTTGCATATGCAACCTTCCTGTTTCCCCCAAATGGTATTGATTTTCCGTAGAATCTATGCTGCAGTTTAGTTTGTGATACATGAAGCAGGGTATGTTATTAAGTTAATTTTGAACCGTTAAAAATCCCAGTTTCAGTGACGAAACAAAAAGTTTACTTGACCCAGAGAGAGACAGAGATCCATGGTTTTACGGAAGAAAGCTTACCTCGATAAAAACCAAAAGGGCATGAAAAGAAGGAGCATTTTCGAACATAAAGCCTGTGTTCTGAGTGAACCATTCTATGTTCCCTTCATTTCCCGTGTAGACAAAGATTGGAGCATTGTTTTTGGCACCACCCCAGAAGGTGTCATTGATGAGATACCTTTGTTGAAAAACGTGATTGCTCTGGGGATTGAAATTGAAGTGATCGAGTATTTGGGTGAAGAACTTTGTTCTGTACAGGGTATTTGGAGCAGAATGGGAGCGTTGCTTTAGCTCTGCACTAACTGCTGAAGAGGGAAAACTGGGTAGAATATGGGGAAAAGCAAAGGTGAAAGAGGGCACCAAAAACAGAGAAAAGAATATGAGTATGAAGAACAAGCCAATTGCCATTATTTTTCTGATGAACTGTGACTACAAATCAGATGTGCATTTAAAGAGGAAAAATATGAAAAGAGAATCTCAAATTCAGAGCTTCTGCATAATAAAGCCTTGTTGGTTGGGCTAAATACGAACGATGAATGGACCATTGCCAGTTATTATAATATGTTTATCTACGCTTTCAGGTACAAGTTGCCTTGGATTAATTTAAACTTTCTAATCTTTGAAAACAAATATTAACTTGTGAGTGAGATGCTTAATGCATGTTTATATCACTTGCCATGAAAAAGAAAATATCTTCTAAAATTAGAAAATTGTAGCTTCCGTACTTAATAGTTTTTTATTAACACGAATTCAGTAATTTATCATTTGTGATTTTCAATATCCGTAACTCATTTTGAATGGAATTTGATATACCAGTTTAAACAATCATTCAATTACGGACCAAAATAAACAGTCATTTAATTTTGTCTATTGATAAATAAATGATAAAAGTTTGGTGGACCAACATACACACAATATTTTGCGTCTTCCAAGTAAAATAATAATCTAATCTGCTTCAGTATATCAAAAAAATATTTTTTGGAAATTTAATGCTGTAATATTTAAATGCATGTTTAATCAACACAATTCAGAGCATGCTTACTTTTAAAATATTTTTAGCATAAATTATTTTTAATAAAAAGTAATTTATTTTTTTAACATGTGCTTGAATTAGTTAATTTATAAAAAAAATATTGACATATTTTAAATAATTATGTGAAGATAACATTGTTTCCGTTTATAAATAATATGTATCAATATCTTGATTATGTACAGAGAGAGATAGATATAACAAGTCGTTAGTAATTTAAATGAAAGATGATTTTGACTCAAAGCTATCTAAAAATATTATGAACATTCAAATTTTTATTTTGATTATAAATTCTTTTTAAAAAAACAATTTATTTTTCTTAACCTGTGTTTAGATTGGTTGATAATATAGTGTTTTCAAATAATTTTATATATATATATATATATATATATATATATATATATATATATATATATATATATATATATCATTATACCTCTAGGCATATTACCCTTCATTATCATCTAGCTATTACAAGTACCAACTTGAATGAGTCCTTGTAAAATGATGTCCAGTATAAGCTCTTTTTATGCAATCATTATGCCCCTTCTTTGTCCTATCTACCTCCACTCACCATAAGAACCATCTCCCTTCTATTCATTCAATCTTAAATTCATAAAATACAAATATAAGTAAAAATGAATTAATTAATATATAAATAAGAACAAATTTGTCTTTAAGAGTACATCTATAAAAAAGACATAAATATGTTATATTTGGATCACTAACTGATTGAGGATGCATCATTAAGTAATATTTGATTTTACACAAAATAATCTTGGAATAACACTTGTTCTTTCTTTATTTTTGAGATTAGATTAAGGTATGATATTAACATCTCTCTCTTTCTCTCTATATAGAGAGAGAAATACCAAAATATCTCTTTTTACAAAACATCTATACAAAATAAAATAAAAAAACATAATCTTTTATTAAATATTTGAATCACTTACAGAAATCCCCTATGATCAATCTATCTTAATCCTTCTCTCACTAGTTCGTCAATACTGAAATCTAATAATCTAATAATTAAAATCTTCTATATATTTAAGGTTCAGAACGATAAATTTTTTTTAATAAAATAAACGTATTGGACTTTTTATTTATAAAAATTTCATTCTTTAGTCATTTAAAATATATCTTTAACTAAAACTAAATTCTTGTGTAATTATAATAATTAAAATAAAATTTATAAAAATAGATAGTAATTAAAATTCGTTCCTCCAGATATATAGTTTTACGAGAAAGAAAAGTACAATTAAATAATGAAATAAAGTATTGGATCATAATCCATTTTGTTTCACGGTGTTGCACTTTTATTTTTACAATAAAACTAATTCTTTTTTCCCACATGTTCCTTTCTATATTCTACTCCCAAATTCGCCCAAATACATACATATATAGATTTCTTACCCAACTAATTCTAAATTCACATTTATTTTTTAAGAAAAAGTCCCCAATTTTGAAACTGGACTTATATAAACCTGAATGTCAAATCCCATTTGAGATTCATTCGTGCTCCCTATGTTGTCCAAATTTTACCTCCCATGACGAAAATGACTATATGAAAGTTCAGTGATCAATATTCATTGAATGAAAAAGACGTTGATATTTATATACTTGAAGACTTTATAGTTCAACCATCTTGATTGTAAAATATCCTTTCTCTTTTTTTTCATTAATATGATTTTGAAAATAAATAAATAAATTATGCTCTCGATTAAATATGCATTATGTCCATTTTCTTTTTCAAAACTTTAATAATAAAATAAATTGAGAAGGAAATAATTATCATCTTAATTTTTTATTCAGATCGAAGAATATAAAATTAAATGTAGGCTTAAAATTTAAAGTGGTTATTTAAACTTTTTTTAAATTAATTATAAAATAAACATATTTATCTTTTTTTTAAATGTGAAGTAATTCAAATAGTTGAAAAAATAGAACAAATATTAATTGTTATTTAAATTAGTTTAAAATTATATCATTATGAGAATATCACATTTCAACCAAATTGATATCTGATAACATTCATATACATTTTTTTGGAGAATGTATATATGAAAGGAGAATAAAAAAAAAAAACACAACAATTATATGCTCAAATTAAAATCTATGAATCAAGAAAATATAGGATAAGACAACTCTGTGACTCATTTGAATATAATCTTAATTCACTCATAAAGTTGACTAAGTATTATAACTTGATCGATCCTTTTAATTTGTAGTTGAGACCATATTTTGATAACTCCATTATCTATTAATCATTTGGTATGCTAAGTCATGCTTTAAGAGGACTTTATGCTTCAAATAATCTCTCTAGACAAGATTAATTGATGATTTTGAAAGTATGTCCAAGTAGTTGTAATTAGAATTAAAACTATCTTCTCAATCATACCATAGTGAGTTTTAAGCTTGTATTCTCCCTTTAGTTCTTCTATTAGGATAGCTATTATTGCTTCTTAAAAAAATAATAAATATATAAAAATGAGTTTTTTAAGTGAATATTTTTGGAGAATTTAAGGAAAATAAATTAATTCTTTGATTTATGAGAAAGTTTTATTGCATAGAAATTAATTCTCTATCAAGCACATTATTGGTTTCACCTTTTCCATAAAATTTGGCATAATTCTTTCCACCTTCAATACACACTTTTTTTTTTGTTAAGTCTCATGTTGTATTTTTTTAGTGTCATGAAGACATTGTTAATATCATCAACATGTTTTCAGCAGAATCTGACTTGACCACCATATCACTCACTTATTGACATTTTGGTCAACCATTCATTTGAAAATTTTTACCATCAACCTTTGAGGTGCATCTAGACTTAATTGTGTATGTGTCTAAGAAACTTAACATCTTATGCTTATTCCATCAACTAGGTTGTTAACTGAAAATAAAGTGGTTAACCGAAAACTCCATTCTTTACATGAAGTTTGTTTGTGAGAGTAAGGGTGTATCAGAAGAAAAAATATATAGTTTCATATTTATAACAATAATATAATTTTATTTTTGTTATGGAGAAAGGTATGTAATAATCAAAGCTAGTGATTGAGGATTTATGTTATTAAAAAAATTTGAGAAACTAAATAGGAAGAGTAAGGATTGAAAGTTGTTAGAAAACTTATGAAAATTTTATGAAGGAGTTTAAAAGATTGAGAAAATTCAACCATAAAGAAAATTCAAGATATGAGTCAAACTTATATATAATATTGTCAACATATCTAATCAAAACTTTAAGTTTATATATTTTTCCCTTCTATATTACTTAACTTTTAATTTGTATTTAATATAAAATTTAAAAAATTCATAAGTTGTTGGATTAGATTAATATGAATATCAATTATAATTATTACTTTAAAGGAACAATAAAACATTAGAAAATTTATGTTTTAAGTTTAGTAAGAAAAAAATAAAAAAATATATATAACTAAAATAATGACCAATTTATATTTTTAAGAACTTTAAGTTAAGCATGACATGAAACTACTGTGTTGTTGTTAATTAGTGGTTGATTATTGAAGATATATTTTATTTTGTACCTTTACATTGTATTTGTTTTTAGGAGAACATTATTTACACAGATTAATTTTAAAGGTTTTTAGAAGAATACTATTGATACAGACTAATTTAAAGATATAATTTTTGTTTGTTTCACGCGATTTGTCAAGATTTCATGATAGTATGTATAAATAATTTATCTTATCATAATTCATTATAGGTCATATGTTATATGATTAATATTTATAGGTACTACTGAATTTTTATACCAATTTTTATTTATTTTTTAAATTTTGATGAAATTTATAATTTTGGTTAAATCTTTTATAATTATTGTTATTAAAATCTTATTTGATTTTATTAAAATTTATGTTCAACAATTTTATAAGTATCATGTATTCGTAATATTAAATAATTCATATTTTTTACTAAGTTTATGGACTGTAACAAGAATAATATTTTTTTATACATAAATTATATTTTATTTTAAATGAATTTTAACTACAAAATAGAAATTGTAATATTACAATTTCTATCAAATAATTTCCTTTAACAATCACATTATTATTTATAAACTTTTATATAAAATTTTCTTTTATTTTCCTTCACTTTCCACTCCTTCTCCCTTAATTTAAACTATCTTACTTTCTATTTTTATTTTACCTTAAATTCATTAATTTTTCCTCTTCAAATTCACTCCTTAAAAAATACATACCCTTAACTTGTTCTACAGAAAGAGGGCGAGGTACTTAAAAAGGAGAGAGGAAGATGGTGCATGTGACATTAAGTAGTAAAGTAAGAACAACTTGCTTTAACTTAAATTTGCCTTTTTCTGTCCTTGAATTTGTGCTTGTTTAAAGTTTGTGACAATGAGTATGGATTGAATGATTGGCAAAAAGGGTGGTTGAGGGGTAATAGATTCTTTGAATAGGTGTAAGTCCAAATTGGTGTGCTCCTTTGGTGAGAGCTTAGGGTGCCAAGTACTCACTACTAAGTGTGTATACAAGGAAAGAAAAAAAAGAAAAAAAAAAAAACAAAGCACTAGATGGTTAAAAACATAGATTATGCCAAAATTTTAATTTGATGTACAATACTATTTTAACACTTATAACGGAAGAGAATAAATATTTATTTTATATAATTAAAA
>Ga0209489_105584_pt1 | contig 21569 bp, 11 predicted proteins | sample SiratrowhiteBW_FD_187527 | JGI IMG/M metagenome (GOLD analysis project Ga0209489, IMG submission 187527) | Root nodule microbial communities of legume samples collected from California, USA - Siratro white BW (SPAdes) (version 2) | ecosystem: Host-associated > Plants > Roots > Nodule | place...
TGACAATTAATTAATTTCAATGACTACATTTTCATTTTCATCAAAATTTCCAAAAAGATTTTATAATTAATTCTAATTTAATTTTATATGCACAACCTAATACAACAACCAAAAATAGGAGAGGAAAGGTGGGAGAATTAATTATCCTAAACTCCTGCAGTAACGATTTCAATTAATCAATTAATTACTTAATTAAAATAGTATCTTTATTCCACAATTTCATTCCTTTAACGAAATTGTATTATCTTCTCACGATTTGATATATCTTAAATTAAATCGTGCAATAATAGAACGATTTATTCACAATAATATCGTGACACAACTTACCCATATCAGGAAATAAAATAAAAAATATACTATTTTGGGAATTTAAAAAAAAAATTACACTAATTTAGGAAATTTGTCCATTATTAACCATATTAATTTTGATTCTATGTAGTAATAATTAATTAATATTTGGAATTGAATGCTTGTATTATTAGGAATTCTGAAAGGTTAATATATATGATTATATATAATACAGCTAACAATTAAATGAGAATGAAAAGTTTAATCTTCTTTAGGCACATTACGTTTATGAATTAATCATATTATCTTAAAGGTGCTTTTTAAAGAAAATTCTATTAATTATTTAATATGATTGTTTTGCAAAATCATATTAAAAATTCTAACGTGTGGTTGTAATCTCTGCATAATAGACACTATTAACCATATTAATTTTGATTCTATGTAGTAATAATTAATTAATATTTGGAATTGAATGCTTGTATTATTAGGAATTCTGAAAGGTTAATATATATGATTATTTATAATACAGCTAACAATTAAATGAGGATGGAAAGTTTGATCTTCTTTAGGTACATTACGTTTATGAATTAATCACATTATCTTGCAAATTTTTAAATGGGTTTTTTAAAGAAAATTCTATTAATTATTTAATATGATTGTTTTGCAAAAATCTGGCTTATTTGCTAAAGTTAAAATAATAATTAATTGTGTATTAAATGCCTACTCTGAAACCTGTGAAAGCTTATAAATGTTTTGATCGTTTTTTCTATCTTCCGAAATCACCGGATACGATCAAACTGAATTATTCATGGTGTAATTTCAAATTCGAATCAGGTATAGAGATCTGTTTTGAAATGTTCTATAAATTGAACTTGATTCGAGAATCTTCTAAAATCTCGGTCAACTTTATAGTTGCTAAATTTGATAAGAAGGAGAAATTTAATGGAAAACAATTCTACTGGGTTAGAAATATTTCTAAATAAAGATGTATCAAATAATTAATTTTGATTAAAAGAAATTTCGACTCAAAGTTTATGGAGCTGATTTTGAATTTGAATTAAAACCTGCAATCACTGACTAACTTTCAAATGCTATATATTATTTTAACGTTCTTCATAGTTAAAATTTATAAAAATTATTTTCAAATTCAAATTATTAATGAGTTGTAAAATATAATAACTTTATCTTATTTTAAACTATTTCTGTATAGAATTAATCAAATTTAATGCAATATATAAAATTTGACTTTCAGTACATCAAAAAGTTAAAATTATTTGAAGAATTAGTATATAAGTGTCAATTGTAAATATGTTATTGAGAACCTATAGAGTTTTAGATTGAATTGTGCAAAACCATTATATTATCATTGTGAAGTAAATCTTTGTAAACTTTTATTGTTATCTCTTTTGAGGGTGTTTCTTTCATCTTAGCCCAAGAAAGATTAGTATAAAACTATTTAATCTATCTTATATACTTTTGCCTTGAATATCTTGATTGGTGATTTTTTTGTTTATAACGAATTAAGTTCAGACTCTATTCAACCCCCCTTCTCGAGCTAATTGTTCCTACACATCTCAACTAGATTTTTCTTTATACCAATCTTTTGCACTTCAACTCATTCTTCATATAACAAATTCTTTTTATTATTTTATATCTTGAATTTTCAACTTATATATCTCTTAAAGGCATATCCTATTCTTTAATCTTGTGAAAACTTCTTTTGATGAGGATCTCAAAATAACATTAACCATGTTAGGAGATGTGAAGACAAATAAAAAATAACATATGAAAATTCATTAAGTGATGAGAACATAATAAAGAAGTTAAAGATAAGGATTTGGGAGAATAAAATTGTAAATATTCTTTGTAAAAATGAAACTCTTTATTTTGAAATATAATGGAATTAGAATTTTCTATAAATTTTTTGTACAATATTTCAGGAACATTCCAAAATATGCCTAATTTTTTTTTAAATTATTATAAATAAACTTTTTTAAAATATTCAAAAAGCTTTTAGCATGTTTTAGAATAAAGTAGTTAAGTGTCATAAATTAACTCTGAGTATTTAGTAGTTAGAGCTAGTTTATGCATCTAACTACCTCATGATTATATGAATAAAAGAACTTGTAACTTTTTAATAGTTCAAAGTATGCAAATTTTGGTTAAGTGGTTCTTCCACTTTTGGTTTAGTTGCTTGATTTCTCTTAAATATCTTTGTTTTTGTAATGCACCTTCTAATCCTATAAATAGAAGGCCACTTTTTTTTGTATCTTTTACATGGGAGATGATGGAAACCCATCCAGTCACAACATTCACATAATAAAAAGGTTGAAAACTTAGAGTTTGACTAAGAGTCTATGAGTATATTAGGCCTAATTGGGCCTTCACCCATCCTTATCGGGGCCATGATCATCTTTAAACAGGTCAAACTCTAGGGTATAACAAAGTTCATAACAGATAATAGAAGACCTCTAATCTAGGAAACAATAACTAGGGAGATGATTCTAAAGACTTAGGAAGATTGAGCCTTAATTGACATCAATAGGCCTAAGCCTTTAATCAATATGGGCTAGACCTTAGTCTATAATAAATTATACTGAGTGGAATAAGATACTTTTGGGCCTTGTCTTTTGGCCAAGTAGTCTAGGACATTTTGGCCAAGTAGACTTGTATTTGGGTCATGTGTAGATTAGGGTTAGATTAAGATTAGAGTAGTCTAGCTAGGGTTTAAATTGGCTCACTTAAACTTAAAGGAAACCCTAGGACGTCCACCATCTAGAACAGGAGCATCCTTTCCTCATTTTGAACACAAGCTCAAATGTGGGAAGCATGAGTAGACAATTATCCCTTGATCCACTCTTTGTTCCACCTTCTTAAGAGCACATTGGGGATTTCAAATTTGAATACTCCCTCCTTTTTCTTCTCAAATTACCAAACTATACTTCTATAAATATGAGGCTCATCTCTTTTGTAAATTTCACTTTTGAATGAGTAATGAAATGTTATCCAAGTTAGCAATCTACTTGTTCTTGAGTCACCTTAAGAAAGCCTCTTAAATTCAGCAACTGTAGCACCTCCTTCCTATAAGAGTTGGTCTCACCTCTCCTATTGAATCCTTCTCTTTATTCCACTTCTTCAACTGAAACCTCTCATCCTTCTTAGCTTTTGTAACCATCCTTCCATCTCGAGCATTTGAAGAGGAATGTATGAAGAAGAATATTGTCATGTGGTATCTAGAACCATAGATTTCAAGAACCATAGATTTCAAGAGATAAGTAGCTTATTCTTCTTCTATTGTCTTTGCCAAGTTATTTACATTATTCCTTACTTGATTTAGATAGTTTTCACTAAATGAATTGTCTCATTTGTCTTTAAACTAGTATTTGTATATGTGTAATGCATGAGTATTTTGGATTTGTTAGCCATAACCAGTGACATATAGGATCCCTCATTCATAAATTAGCATCTCTTGCATTGTGCTAGACTGGTTTATGGCCAACTGCAATCTACACATTGTAACCTTTTGATAGTTAATATGTGAATCTCATAGATATGAAGATTTCTTTTGACATTAAAAAATATAACTAAAAAGTTAAGTAATTTACTCAAAGTAGATGAACTTCAACCCATGGATATGTTTAGTTTTTAGATGTTGCCGCTTTTGGTTATTGTTCTAGGCAAAGAACATCTATAATCGTTGAAGAAGACACCTTTAACACTATAAAAAGACAATAATCTTTGTTAATATTTCTAAATTATATATTTTGTACAAAATATACACGATTAAAGTTTGGAACCTCAAATCTTACTCGAGATCTACCTCAAATCTTTCATCTTCTTAGAATGATGTGAACATTGTGATAGATGATGTGAACATTATGATAAATGGTGTAGAACAAAGGTACAAGATTAGGGTTGTTTGAGATATCAAAAGAAGACAATGAGAGAGAAATGATTGTCAAAAACTATATAGAAAATAATTACAATTGTTCCAACCACAAAAATAAAGATTGCAGACATTACATCACAGAACACATTAAATTAGAATAAATCTTATAAATATGCAAAAATGGATCATATTCATATAATGAAGCAACAAAATGCATTAATAGTGAATAAATTAATACAGTAATAATGAATAAACCCAATAAAACACAATAATATTGGATGAAATACCTCAAAGGATCATAATTGATCCAACTATGAAAAATAAGATCCCAAACATTACAAATCACATTAAAAATTCAATACTTTACCTAATACTTTGAGAACTTCAAACCATGAAAAAACATATGTTCTAAAATGCAAATAATAATAGATGAACAATCTTAAAATATCATTATAGCCCATACTTTTTGTAGAATTGACGTCAAAAGAGTGAAAAACCATATAGAAAAGAATCACAGTTGTTCCAAAAAAAAAAAAAAAAAAAAAAAAAAAAAACACTTTTTTAAAAAAAAAAAAAAAAAATAAACAAAAGAATTGGGCAATGTTCCAACTAAATAACAAAGTATATAGAAATAAACAATGAAATGCAATAATAGTAGATGAAAATACAATATACAAAAAATTGGTCAATGATCCAAATAAACAAAACACAACATGTAAAAACGATAAAATGGACGAAAGCAAGACATCAAGATTGCAAATATTCAAAACATATTAAATTAAAATAAAAATCCAACAAATCCAACAAATAACAGTAAAAAAATTGGTCAATGTAAGATTGCATATATTGATTAAATTAAAATAAATCCAACAAATGTGAAAAGGTGGATCATGCTGATTTAACAAAGCAACAAAATATAGTAATGGTAGATAAATTAAAAGAAGCAACAAATAGTCATTCCTCCATGGTGACATTTTAAACCAAATAATAGTGGATGAAATATGTCAAAGGATCACAATTCCTCTAACTAAGAAAACATAGATTCCAAACTTTACAAAACACATTAAAAGTTCAATACCTTACCTAATATTTTGAAAACTTCAAGTCATTAATAAACATATGTTGTAAAATGCAAATAATAGTGGATGAAAAATCTTAAAGTATCACTATATACAAAGCACACATTTAGTAAAATTGATGTCAAAAAAGTGAAAAACCATATAGAAAATAATAGAAAAGAATCACAATTGTTAAAAAAAATAATATACAAAAAAATTGGTCAATGTTCCAAATAAATAACACGATATATAGAAATAAACAATGAAATGTAGTATGATTCCAGATATTACAAAAACATTAAACTAAAATAAAAATCCAACAAACAACAATAAAAGATTTGTCAATGTAAAATTGAAGTTACTGATTAAATTAAAATAAATCCAACAAATATGCAAAAATTGATCTTGTTCATATGACAGTGGATAAATTAAAGAACCAATAGACCACCATTTTGTAAAATTGATGTTAAAAGAATGAAAAGCCATATAGAATAGAATAAAAAAGAAACACAATTGGTCAATCAAAGAACAAAACACACAAAACAACACATTGTAATGATTACGGTGTTGTAAAAGTTCTGAAGTTTTCAGTGATACTTAGAACAATGATTTAATGATACTAAGATTTAACTTTTGGATGATGTTATCGTGAAAACAATTTCTTTTAACTCTATAATATTTGTCAGTGTTCTAAATAAATAATACAATATACAGAAACAATGAAGTGTAGTAATAGTGGATAAATTAAAGAAACAACATATAATCATTCTTCCTCAAATCATGTTACATTTTCAACCCAGAAAATGTAATAATAGTAGATGAAAAAACTAAATAAAAATGTAAAAAAAAAAATAGAAAAGGATTACAATTGTTCCAACAAAGAAAACGATATAAAAAAAATAAATGGAAAAAAGCAAGCACATCACAATTCATATATTATTATAACAGACATTAAAAGAATTCAACAAACAACACAATGTTGTAATAGTTATGAAGTTTTGGATGATGCTTGTAGTGATTTAATGGGTTTGGATGATGTTATCGTTAATATAATCTGTTTTAAGTGTAAAAGATTGGTCAATATTAAAAAAAAAAATAACACAGTACATAGAAACAATAAAATCCAGTAATAATAGATAAATTAAAGAAGCAATAAAGCATGATACTACATAGCATGATTATGTAATTTCAAATGGTAGAAAATTATAGTCACAATACTCCAGTAGCCAAGCAATTTTGTAGAAAAAAGAAAATGAGTGAGGACATAAAAGTTCCTTCTTTTGGCCAATAAAAGTCATAATAAGAATAACATAAACAAATTTTAAATTGTACTTCAAGCCATAAATAACACCACATTGAGAAAAAACGTATGTTTTAAAAGTTAAAATTCAAGATTTAAAATTGTAATGAATATGAGGTTCAGATCTTACTCATAGAAAGTGTTGTAAAAGACATAAGCTATTGCACTCTTAACCTTATGTTCACATTCAAAGAACTCTAATCACAATTATGTGTGATACAAGTGAAAGGAAGTGAGAAACCATTCATCTATAATAAATTAGAAAATATTTATAAACTTATATTTTATTGTAATGCTTTTATGATATTTTAAAGTTAAAGAGATGACAAGTTGTTTATATATATATATATATATATATAAATTTACATAGGGAAATAAAATTATAGAATCCTTTTTTAAAAACTCATATTAGAAGGAAAGTTCATAAATTATATTTAAAAAATATTTTAATATTAGAGTATTTAATTTTTATTCATATAAATAAAAATTAATATAAAATATAAATTATTATTATTTAATTTTAATAAAATATAACCCAAATAATAATTATAGTGACGTAATTATTATTTAGGTTATATTTTAACTTGGATAAAATTTACTTTTTTATATATAAATTTATTAATACCATAGTATTTATTAAGAATCATATTGGTATAATTTTGTCCTCCATGTATATATAATTTTTAAATTATAATTATATAAAAAAGTCTTAATTAAGAAATAATTTGGATGGAGTAAAAAAAAACTATTCATTCGTATTTTTCATTTATGAATATTCATATTTTATTTCACTTAACAATTTATTTGTAAAGCAAACATCTTATTTCATATTTCATCAAGTGAAATGCATTTGTTACATTTTTAGATGTGTCTCAAATCCTTTTATAAATACGTCTAATAATTAAAAGGTGCACTGTTCAACAACATTACAATTATTATTACAACAGGGGCGCTGAAATAATTCAACTACGAAACGTGAAACTTCGAAACGAAACGATTCGTAGCCTTGAAACCAAACTTGAAGAAAAACAGAGAGAGGTCGCTTCATCGTCATCCTCTCTTCTTTTGAGAAAGCAAAAAAGAAAAAGAAAAATTACTCTAAATTAATCGGAACCCATTCAGCGTCTCCAAGTGTTTCAAATCAAATTTCATCGTTAACCCGATTCTCAAATTTCCCCGATGATTTACCAGCGCGCTAAATTTCCTATGTAAAACGAAATATGATTTAATCTTTCACGCAATCTCTGCGGTAATCACATCAATCTTGCGTTTTTATCTAACCTGGGGCGGTTCGGAATTTGGGTTCGAAGAAAGCTTTGATTTTGGGTTGTGGGTATTGAGATTGGGATTAGAAGCTGAAAATGAGTAATCAGAAGAAGAGAAATTTCCAGATAGAGGCGTTTAAGCACCGCGTGGTGATGGATCCCAAATACGCCGACAAGACGTGGAAGATTCTGGAACATGCGATTCACGAGATTTACAACCACAACGCTAGTGGTCTCAGTTTTGAAGAGCTTTACAGGTTCCCCCTTTTTCATTTTTCTTACGATTACTTTAGTATTTGGTTCTTTAAGAAACCCTGTTTACGCGTGATAAGCATCTGTTTGGTTGTGTGCTATTAATTATGAAGTTGTCTTATCTTGATCTGAATAAGGTTTGGAGTTCATCTCGTGATTAGGATGTGCAATATGATACGGGGTAACAACTTGTAGGATTTGAGGTGTTTGGATTGTTCAAGTGGGAGAGTACGAGAGCAAATCCTATCATGTTTTTTGGGTTTGCTTTTGCTTTTCATGGGGTTATCGAAAGTCGATTTGCAGCACAATCTTTTGGTGTTGGGGATCAGCAGCTATATATGACTGGTGTTGCAATTAATTGTTCGTGTAGTTCATCCTTTTATTTTGTGTCATGAAGCCATTACATAATTATCAATCTTTTGGTGTTGGGGATCGGCAGCTATGCCCCGCTTTTCCATCATTGGTTTAAGCACTGAATGAGAACAGGGAGACAAATTTGGATTAGTTGATCAATAATTTTTGGCTACGGCCCAGGAGCAGATGAAGAAACAGGTAAACAAGTGTATGAGGTTTGTACATTGGAAGAAGGTGGGTAGATTTAAAGGCTAGCCCATACTGATGGCGTTCTCTAGCTAAGTGCAGAATTAGATACTTAGCCTCTGGTCTTATGATTAATTTCAGGTGCTGGATATGGTGGGATTATAGGCTCTGCCTGCCTGAACAGTGGTAGATCTAACCCCAGCTTGAGGTTATTCTTTCTCTGTTACAACAAGCTAGATTAGGAAGTTTTGGCTCAATTGTCAAAATCTTAGAAGAATAGGGCAAAACTGTACGTGTTCTCCAGCTGGAGAATTAATAAAGATACAATTTAATTACCAGTTTTTCAAGCTGATATCTAAATTTCCATTCATACATTAACCACACAATAGATTACTCTAATTAAGAGAATAACATTTACAAGCATATAATTTTCCATTTGTCGTTAATTTTGTTGACTTGCCCCTCAAATTAATATTTCCTCCGAGAAAAACTCAATATTCTGTAGTAAAGCATCTGTTCATAGGGGATCCTGCCAATCAACAATACCCAGAGATTTGGATATTTCCTTTATCTTGATATAGCAAACCTTGTCCTAGAGCTTTTTTGAGGTGCCTTAGGATCAGTGTTATTAAACCGCAGTTATGGTGTGGCTTTACAGCCTGCCACCTCCAGATGGCGGTGGTGGTTTCGCATGGCAGCCCATGGCTGCCCATGATGGCCGCTTTTTGCATCACGGGATGGTAACGTGGATCTTAAATGGCAGAAAAGGCAGCAGTGCAGTGGAGTGGAGGTGCAGCGGCTGTTCTGTCTTAGTTCTCCCATGGGCATGAAGGTGGCGACAACCTTAATTTACAACATTAGCTTTTAAAGTGAATTGAGCTTACCGGCCCAACTAATTTAATCTAGCTGCCAGCTTTAATTTTTTTTTCTGTGACTTGAGCCTTACCCGACTAACCTAATTATTCTGCCAACTTTAATTTAACCTAACAATAGCAACTGTAACCCTATTCCTAATACTGGTAACTTTAATCTTTTAAGTGACTTAGGCCTTACTTGACCCAACTTAATGTGCACAAGATTCTTCATCTCTTTTGCCACCGTCACTGTGCCGCCGACCGCCACCGCCCACTATTATTATGATATTTATTTTTTGTTTTGTTTTTATTTTAAGTTTTGAACTTGAAATTTGTGGTGTTTTGATTTGATATTATTGTGATTTGAATTTCTAGACATGATATTATTATCAATTATGATTATCTCTTTCATTATTTTTGCATTATAATTATATTTCTATATTTTTTTAAGTCTTTATATGTATATATTGTATCTTTTTGACTCTAATGCTTCTTCCATAATCCGTCATGGTTTCCGTTATAAAGTTATGAAGGGTTTTTGGATTCCCTGATATTTTCCGTTATCTGATGTCAATACATTGCTTAGCATATGAATGATAGCATTTCAAGGAGCCTGCATGAACTGAATGACAACAACAACTGCAAAAGACATATAAGTTCTAGTAATAGTAAGATAAACAAGTTTCCCAACTAGTGTTCTATATATTTTGGGATCAGAGAAAGATTCATCTTGGTTTGCAATTAATTTATTTATTTGGGTCCACAGCAATGTTGTAAAACTCGTAACTCGTAACAGGATCGAATAGGGGGATAAACAGTCGTAGCTCGAGGATCGTAACTCGACTCGTAAGAGTTATTAGTATATGAAAAGTTATGTTCATAAACATGTGTATCCATGAAAAACAATAAAAATAACTTATACACAACTAAAAATAGTTTTATAATTCATTCATAAAATGTTCATGCATAAAATAATAAATCCATAATTATTCAATACAAACAAATTATCCAAGGAAATCCTTCATATTAAACTTAGGATAATCATCTTCCTCTCCCATATTATCCTCATTTTCATTTAGGTCATCTCTATGGTCTTCATCATTTTTAGCAATTGGAGGAACCTCCAAATCATCTATAGGTGTAGTAACACCACCCCTACTACAAGCTTCTTCAACTTCATTTTCTCCAACTTCAATTAAGATGTCTTCACCTAAAGCATTTAAATTTGAATTTGTTTCAATGTCTTCCATAGTCCATTCATCCTCAGAAGCAAGATCATCACTAACTTCCTTTTGCTTTTGCAATCTTGAATTAGCCATCACAAATACCACATCATTCATGGTATTTTGGAGTAAGCGATTTCTTTTCTTGGCGTGGACCTAAATAATTATAAAATTAATTAACACATCTAAAAAATAATTGTAAAATGAAGTTCATATCATAAATTAAAAGTCTTACCCTCTCAAAAGCACTCCAATTATGCTCATAATTGGATGAACTACAAGTCAAACTCAATATTCTAATTGCAAACCTTTGTAACTCTAGATGTTCATTACCATACGATTCCCACCATTGTGTTGGAGTTTTGGTTTTGAGTGCTTGTTGAGCTATTAGACTACCAAAAAATCCATATTTGCTCTTGAAACTCTCAATCTGCTAATAAATCTTACTCATCTCATCAATGTCTCCCACCAACCTCCAAGCAATCATACATTCCACGTTTCACCTCATAATCAACTTTATACTCAGGATCATAGTGTAACATGAGATTAAAGTAATTGCCTGCAACATGTAACGGCCTATGCAATTGATTGTCCCATCTTCTATCAATGATTTCCGAAAGAGGAGTGTAGCTAAATAATATAAAAACAAATAACTTAATCTCTAAACAAAGTATATGTTTCTAAGAAAAAAACAAATTAGGAAACCAAATATAAGTGAAAGGTAATTAATTATTATTACCTTTTACTAACTCTATTGAAGGGACTTTGTATCTTTTCTTTAGCAAGATCTATTTCTTCATATATAAATCGCATGGCTGGTTTCTCATCTGAATCGACCATGCGCAAGACCTTAATTAGGGGCATAGCACCCCTCAAGCAATTCAAGATATTTTTCCAAAATTTCTTATCCAATATCAAACTCTCCACAAACCCTCCATTTCTAGTCTTGACAAATTGACTAGATTGCCACTCCTCGGATGTGAACATCCTAATAAGTGATCCTTTGTTATCATTCAAGCATCCCAAACTCAAATAAGAAGTGGCAAAGCGAGTAAGTGCTGGTCTAATCAAATCTGTCCCTTTAGTATACTTGTTTAGGGTTTAAGGTTTAGAATTTAGGGTTTAGTTCTTGAATAAATGTAAGTTGTGATTTTCTTACCATTGGCTATTGTGTCATGGTGAAGTGGTATTTTCTTCTCAAAATCTTCTAACATTAAATCAATACAGTGGGCTGCACAAGGTGTCCAATATAATTTTTTTCTCTTTTGCATCAACAATTCTCCTACTGTCTTATAATTTGCAGCATTATCAGTTACAACTTAGATGACATTCTCTTCTCCAACCTCTTCAACAACATCATCCATCATCCTGAAAATTTTTTCAGCTGTCTTGCATATGTCAGAAGCATCGATAGACTTAAAAAAAAAAACAGTTCCTTTTGGACTATTCACTAGAAAATTAAGTATAGTCCTTCTCCTCTTATTTGTTCATCCGTCTGTCATTATTGTGCACCTATTCTTCTTCCAATATAGTTTATGTTCTTCTAAAACTAAACTTGTCTTTTCAACCTGTTGCTTCAAATATTTCACTCTAATATCATGGTATGATGGTGGTTTAAATCCAGGACTATGTTTAGCAACCAACTCAAGCATCCTCATGAACTCTTCACTCTTTGCTAGCATTATTGTAGAAAAACAGAGCAATTTCTTGGCATGCTTCCTTCCTTTCACTTTTCTTGAAGATCGAATTAATAGTAGTTTGAGTGCCCCTCCTCTTGAAAATACTTGATGATCCCTCACTTTCTTCTTGACAGAATCTTTTTCTAGGATTCTCTTCTGAATCACCCATAGTGCTCTCACATAAAGATTCTTTAGCTATTGATTTTTTAATCAAATTTTGTTGCAGCACAAAAACCATATCCAACATAATCTTTTTAACATCTTCAGGAACTGCTATGCATGCTCCAACATCTTTTGAAGTTCCTGCTAGATGATGTTTCAGTCTATAGATTCCTCCTGTTAACCTTCTCACAGGATTTACACTTGACATTTCTTGCTTTCCCATCAATAGAAATATAATGAGTCCGTGCTGGATTAGTTCTTCCACTTCCTTTTCCGTTTGTTGCCATTCTAACTTTAAATATAAATATAATTATATATTAAATATGGTATGACAGCATCTAACGAAAAAAATATATGGTAAATTGAACACACTGGTAACAAACATGGCACAGCAAGCAGCGGCAGCAGGCAATGACTAATGGGAATCAAGTTTTGTTTTAGTGGTTCGTTCGTTAGATAATGAAAGGAGAGAAAACTCAGAGAATGGTGGGAATGAAAGTTACTGTTTGATAATGAAGGAGTAATAATGCGGAGTGGGAATGAAATTTATTGTTTAATAACGAAGGAGATAATGGGGAGCAGGAATGAAATGTACTGTTTAATAAGGAAGGAGATGGTGTTAATTTTTGGCGCGGTTACTTTTTAATAACCCTAAATGAAAGGGTTTTTTATGTTGGGCCTGAGCCTTTAGAAAAGAGAAAAGAGGTCTGCTGTTTTTTAAGTGAAGGAAACCAAATTTGCAAGCACAGTCGTCATCGAACGAGCGACGACAATGACGCTGAGCAAGCGGCGACCGTGACCAGCGACGTCGACGGAGCGGCGATCGAAAAAACGTCAGCAAACAGCGACCGCAAGCGACACGAGCGAGTGATTCGGAACGACGAGCGATCCTCCATTCTAGCTAGCCGGTGCGGTGACTCGTTCCGATCCGCACAACGAACGAGTTTCCTTCCGCGTCACGTCGTTGTTCCCTCAAAACTCGTCGACTTGTATGAGTATGCGAGTATACTCGCGATTTTAACAACATTGGTCCATAGGATTATCCACTAGTCTACGAGCAATCATACTTGTCTCTTAGGATATCTAGATTATATTTCCTTTAAGAGATTACAACACCTTCTTTTGACTCAGATACTTCAATACCCAAGAAATATTTGAGACTTTCAAGATCCTTGGTTTGAAAATGTTTTAGCTGAGATTTTCTAGCAACATTATTTCCTGTAATGATTATACCATCAAAATACACTATTAAGTAAACACATATTCTAGGGGAGGTATGACGGTGAAAAATTGAATGATATGTTTCACTGCATTTCAGCCTAAAGGTTAATGTAGCTAAATTTTCCAAACCAAGTAGGTGGGGATTTGTTGAGACCATAAACAGAGTGGCGCAAACCAAACCAAACTCCCCTTTAACAACAAATTCAAGAGGTTGCTCCGTGTAGACTTTCTTTGCTAGATTGCCATGAAGAAAAACAACTTCAATACTAGTTGATGAAGTGCCCAATGATGAATAGTTGTTGCCATGGCAAAGAAAAGATGAACAATAGTCATTTTGGCCGTTGGAGAAAAGGTATCACTATAATCAAGGCATAAAATTGAATGTATCCTTTGGCAACCAATTAGGCTTTGAGACGACCACTTCACCATTGGGGCCAACTTTAGTGGCATAAGCCCATTGACGTCCAATCGTCTTCTACTCTAGTGGAAAGGTAATTAACTCCTGTGTGCTATTATGGTCAAGAGCCTACATCTCTGCAATCATGGGTTGTCACCATTGAAGATGATCAAGTGCTTCATTCACATTTCTAGGAATAGTAATAGAAGACACAAAGGATATAAAAGAACAATAGGAAGGACAAACCTATGATGAATTAGAAAATTATAAACAGGATATGGATTACGGGTAGAATGAGTACATTTTCGGAGGGCAATGGGCTAAATTGAATTATTATTATTATTAGGAACTGTGATATTGAGTGACATTGAGAAGGACTTGATGAGGAGAATTCACCTTGGAGCATTGGGTTAGTTATTTCATCTTGCGTTAGTAGGTAATAAAAGGAGGTGACAATGTTTTAAGTCGATTCTGAATAGGATTTTGGGTTTCCAGGAGGAGCAGGAGGAACAAAGGACTCTTGTAATGATATAGGTGGGACTTGTTGGATGAAATGAACATCTTGGACAAATGTAAGGAGGACTTGTTGGAGGAAATGAACATCCCTCTCATATTTTGATCCTTTTTTCCTGAAATAGTTGGACATTTAATGATGTAAGAGTACCTAATAATTTAGGTTTCACAAATTGCCATAGTAAAAGCGCAAAGTTGAAAATTAGTTTTCTTCCGCTGTTCAACATGATTGGATGGTGCATTACTCCCGTCTTTTTTAAGGTGATCGTGGCAACCATGGCCAAGGAGCCAAAGTTCAACTGAGGCAGACCAAGAGAAATAATTTCTCCGATTCAGTTTTTCAGAAGTAATGATGAGTTACAAAGAAGGAGATGACAGGTGCAGAAGACATTTTTGTTAGAAGAGACTGGCAGAAAAGAAACAACTCATAAGAAACAAATAGTGAATCACTGATTTGACCTTCAACCTAGCTAGTAATGCAGAACCAAAGGTCAAAGCAAGGACATGGAGGTTTGACAAGTACTGTGGAGGCATGATGTCGTTTTTGTCAGAGGAAGGCAATGCATGGACATCACACGCCTAGAAATGGCAAATAGAAAACGTTTATGTGGTGGTGCCTGGAGCAAATTCAGCCTCTAGGACCGGTGGAGTTGGCCATCGCTCAAGATCTGGTGGTAGTTAGAGAAAACTATGACAACAATAGCCGCAGTGGATAGTGGTTGATAGCAGCGAATGACGGATGCTTTAGACTCCACCAGAAAAGACTGAGACCAGTGGATCAAGATCGACCCGCTCTGATACCAAGTTGGTATAAATAAAAATAGACAATATATTTTAGAGAGCTTGAATCACCTCTCTTATGTTCTCATATTTATACTGATAGTTGTCTGATACAATGAGTAGAGGGAAGAGTAAAAGTGAAAAGACATATATAGAGTCTAGGTATAGTGATAGGTACAACTCATGGGTACAACACAACAATTTTTCAATAAAACTTATTTAAGACCTATTCTAACAATTTCCATGAAATAAGAGCATTTCCTCGAAACATGTAGTGGTAGATTTCCTTGGGCCTGGACATCCAGCCTAGTAAGCATCACTATATGCTTGGAGTTGAAAATAATAAACCACACTTTGAGGTGCCAATAAGATATTTAATGATTTGCCGCACTGCTAGAAAATGGAACTGTTGTGGAATTTGCATAAACTTTCTAATAGTGTGTGCAACAAGAGAGATATATGGATTAGTGATAGTGACAAAGATAAGACTACAAACTAACTTTTGATGAGGTAATAATATCCAGGAAAAGCACATTCAACATATTGTGCAATTAGCTTGGTGCGTTCGTATGGAGGAAGATGGACATAACACAACCAAAGATACGTAGAGTGGAGCATTTAGGCTGGTAATAGTGAAGTGGGATTTATTTCCTATTGACAGAGATGAAAATTTGTTTGTAGATTGTAGTGGAAAGGGCTTCACACCATAATCAGAAGGTGTGTTTATTTTTCAAGAAAATCATATCTTAGCATGTCATGAAGTACATTTGAGTTGGGATGTCCAAGGCACTTTTGTCACATTCTTGGGACAACTTTTCCATCTTTTCCCCCTTGAGGGAAAAGTTTTAGGGGGGAGAGAGTGTAAGGCAGGGTAGGGGAGCTAGTTGAAAATGTAACTAAGTCCTATAAATAATAGTTAGAAAGGCAAGGAGTCAGTCAGAATTTTTTCTGATAGAATAGGGTTCTGTTGAATTCACTTTACCTGTATTTCTGATTTCATTGATCAAGGGTACTGAACAACATTTGGGAGTATTTGGCCCTAGATTTCTTCGTTCATTTCTTGTTTTTCCTCTCAAAACACTAGTGGAGTCTATCAAATAAGGAAACTGTTGTAGAGATTTATATTAATATTCATTAATACATAATATCTTGTTGAAGTTTACAGCCAAATTTCCTTTACTACCTCTCTATGATTACTCAGCTTTGATAATACCAAATCAATAAATTACTTTTTGGTATAAATATGAAATTGGTATGCAAAATTTTCTTATAGATGAACACATTAAGAGGGCAAACCTTGACCTAACGGTAAGGTTGTTGCCTCGTGACCTAGAGGTTATTGGTTCAAATCATGAAAATAGCCTCTTTGCTTATGGAGGCAAGGCTGTGTCATTTGTGCTCCCTAGACCCTGCCGGGTGGGAGTCTCGTGCGTTAGGATTACCTGCATGTACACATTAAAGGATCCTTATGCTTACTTTTTCTCTAATCAAGGGAAAATATATGTTTCTAATTTTTCTCCTTCTGTTTGTGTGGATTCAGAAATGCATACAATATGGTGCTTCACAAATTTGGCGAGAAGCTCTATTCAGGGCTGGTTGCGACCATGACTGGACATCTGAAAGATATAGCTCAATCTGTTGAAGCTGCCCAAGGAGGTTCTTTTCTGGAAGAGCTGAACAGGAAATGGAATGATCATAACAAAGCATTACAAATGATTAGAGACATACTGATGTACATGGATAGGACCTACATTCCAAGCACCCAGAAGACTCCCGTTCATGAACTTGGGCTGAACCTGTGGAAAGAAAATGTCATTTATTCCTGCCAGATCAGGACTCGGCTATTGAATACACTTCTGGAATTAGTACATAGTGAGCGAACTGTTGAAGTTATTGATAGAGGAATTATGCGAAATATAACAAAAATGCTAATGGATTTAGGCCCTTCTGTTTATGGGCAAGAATTTGAGACTCATTTTCTTCAAGTTTCAGCTGAGTTTTATCGGGTGGAATCCCAAAAATTCATTGAGTGTTGTGATTGTGGTGATTATCTGAAAAAAGCCGAGAGGCGTCTGAATGAGGAAATGGAAAGGGTGAGCCATTACTTGGATTCCAGGACAGAAAAGAAAATTACTAATGTGGTGGAGAAGGAGATGATTGAAAATCACATGATGAGATTAATCCATATGGAGAATTCTGGCTTAGTGCACATGCTTTGTGATGATAAATACGAAGATTTAAGTAGAATGTATAACTTGTTCCGTCGTGTTACTGATGGTCTTTCAAAAATAAGAGAAGTGATGACTTCACATATGCGAGAGTCTGGTAAACAGCTTGTTACTGATCCTGAAAGATCGAAGGATCCAGTCGAATATGTGCAAAGGCTCTTAGATGAGAAAGATAAATATGACAAGATCATAAACTTGGCATTTAACAATGACAAGTCTTTCCAGAATGCTTTGAATTCCTCTTTTGAATATTTCATCAACTTGAATCCTCGCTCTCCAGAGTTTATTTCACTATTTGTAGATGATAAACTCCGGAAAGGTCTAAAAGGGGTTAGTGAGGATGATGTAGAAGTTACTCTTGACAAGGTGATGATGCTATTCCGTTACCTCCAAGAAAAAGATGTTTTTGAGAAGTATTACAAACAGCATTTGGCTAAACGGCTTTTGTCTGGAAAAACAGTTTCTGATGATGCAGAGAGAAGTCTCATAGTTAAGCTCAAGACAGAGTGTGGCTACCAATTTACCTCTAAATTAGAGGGAATGTTTACAGACATGAAAACCTCTCAGGACACGATGCAGGGCTTTTATGGCTGCCACCCTGAGCTAAGTGATGGCCCTACCCTCACTGTTCAGGTTCTGACAACAGGGTCCTGGCCAACTCAGTCTAGCGTCACGTGCAACCTGCCAGGGGAAATGTCAGCGCTATGCGAGAAGTTCCGGTCATTTTACCTTGGCACCCATACTGGTAGGAGATTGTCCTGGCAAACTAATATGGGCACAGCAGACCTAAAAGCAACCTTTGGGAAGGGCCAGAAACATGAGTTAAATGTTTCTACATATCAAATGTGTGTTCTCATGCTGTTCAATAATGCTGATAGACTCAGCTACAAGGAGATTGAGCAAGCAACTGAGATTCCTGCTTCAGATCTTAAGAGATGCCTGCAATCATTGGCTTTAGTTAAGGGAAGAAATGTTCTTAGAAAGGAACCGATGGGTAAAGAAATTGTTGAGGATGATACTTTCTTTGTTAATGATAAGTTCAGCAGCAAACTGTACAAGGTAAAAATAGGAACTGTAGCTGCACAAAAGGAATCGGAGCCAGAGAAACAGGAAACCCGACAGAGAGTGGAGGAAGACAGGAAGCCCCAGATTGAAGCAGCAATAGTGAGGATCATGAAATCCAGGAAGCAACTGGATCATAACAATCTTATAGCTGAGGTCACGAAGCAGTTGCAATCACGTTTTCTGGCAAATCCAACAGAGGTAAAGAAACGGATTGAGTCTCTCATTGAGAGGGACTTTTTGGAGAGGGATGATAGTGACAGAAGATTGTACCGATACCTTGCCTAGAATTGGAGAACTTGTTTCAGTGATCACAATGTATCTTATGGAAAATCACCTTTAAATAGCTCCATTTATTTTATTGTACATTAATTTGTTTTCTAATTCTTTGTGATGTTTCATCCTGTTTTTTTATCTGTATGACTGTATTCCCAAGCAAATTAGGGTCCTTGCCACCCATGTTTGTAAGAGGTACTTAATCCTGGTAACATTGTTTGTTCGCAGCTGGGAGGTAATCGCAAAATTCTTGTATTCAAATGGACTACATTATAATTTTTTGTTTCAGAAAAATTTAGATGACATTTATTTAGTACCTAAAAAATGGAGTGACATCAATTCAGTTTTCTAAATACCAAGGTTGTTCTTTCATTCTTTTTTCCTTATGATGCAGTGTTTTCTTCCAAATACTAAAAAGATATAGTATTTGAGATACTCAAAAACGGATTTTGATGAATGGTTTTGATGTGACTTTACATGATTGAGTATCATGTTTAACTAGTTAGATTTCTAAACAACTATGCCTCCTTTGAGAATATTATTGAGTGCATGTTAAGGTAAATTTTGCCGTACGCCTTTCAGCTAGAAGAATCCTCCACTAACTCTTGCAGCTGCGTCAGGTTACTGTTAGTGAAAGATACGGGTCAAAAAATCAGTTTTTCTGTTGATTAATTATTTGTCTGCTACTAACTCAAGAAAAAGATTAATAAATAAACAAATAAAGGGAGATGAGTGTTATGTTAATAATGCGTTTTATATTGTTGGTTAAAATTTATAAAAAGTTATGAAAATAATGAGTGAGGTTTATAGTACATAAATTTTATTTATTATACCTGTTATCTTAATTTAAAAAAGGGCTACTTAAAATATAAAACGGTAAGAATTCATATAAATTAAGAATCTGTTTTATTAATATTATAAATACATGTGTCTAACTATTTGTATGTCTAACTTTCTTTTAAATTTAGTGTTATAATTAAATAATACAAGTATTTGTAAATTTCTATTGAGATAATTATTTCTTATAGTGGGTTTTAAAGAATAAAATTGTAAAAAATGAAATATATAGATTAAAAAAGCATTTAAAAAAATTCTCCTATAGTGCAACACAAACACCTAAGCTTCTATATATCCATTTTTTTTATAATAAATAAATATATAAAAAATAAAACCTAAAATATTAAACATTATAACAGCCATTGAAAAAAAAAATATTAGTAATTTTTTTATTGAAATAATAAAAAATTAATAATGAAATATAAATAACAATAAAATATATATACTAAAAAAGTAATTACAAAAAAATTTATAATAATAATTTGCTAGTTTTTTTATAAACAAGGTGAATTATTCAGAAACATAAAATTTATACACTAAAAAAACAATTAAAAAAAGTCTGGTTACTAATAGTTAGTTAGTTATAGAGTCTCACTCTTAGATGTGAACAAAGATTTTCAGCAAATATTGTGGAATTAAATAATTAAACAAATAATAATTACTGAGGGAGGTGTCGTATAGAAGCGTAGCATAAAGCAACTAGAAGTGAATGCCCTTGTGGTAACAAAGGCGGCGGCGACAGAACAGCAGAGCGGCGGGGGCTAACGATGGCGACGGAGATGGAAGAACTCATCTCATTTCTAGCTTCTCCTTCGCCACAGGTAAACCCTCTTACACTTCTCTTTCACTTCATCTTTCTTCCCAAACTCCTATTTACCGTTAATCACGTGCGCCGGCGTTACGGTTTCTCCTTTCAGATTACTAAAGCCGCCGTGGACATAGTTCGCGGCTTAACCGGTTCCGTCGAAGGCTTGCAGTCCCTAGCAAATTACTCAAATGCCCTCCTACCCGCGTTGTCTCGCCTCTTAACGCTCCCCAAGGTAACTCGCGCGTGCACTATGCTACTCGTGCTAGCTAGGTTTGTTTCTCGTAACTTAAAACGGCGTGCCGTTTCAGGAGGTTTCGGAGGCTGCGGCGGAGGCCCTGGTGAATTTGTCGCAGAATTCGAGTCTTGCCGAAGCTATGGTTCGATTGGGATTGGTCAAAACGACGATGGATGTTCTGTACAAGCCGGAGTGCAGCATTGCGCAATTGCTTGTCATGCTTTTGGTCAATCTCACTCAACTCGATGCTGGTGCCGCTTCCGTGCTTCAGGTGCGTGCTTTCATTTATCTGAATACAAATTTTCATGGGAAAAGTGTTTATGTTTCAGACATGTTATCAATAGCTTTGTTGGTATGATACATACATATGATCATCGTATAAGCTATCAGCATTTGAAGTCTTGAAAGGAGCGAGTCACGTTAGGGATACATTAAACTAAATTGTAGTTCAATTTTTAAGTTGTGTTGTTTTTGCATCAACTTAAGCTGATTCTACAGTAGAAACAAAAAAAATAAGAGAAAAGTGAATTCAACTTCTCCTATGAGTGAAAACCAATTTATCCATTTTAACTGTTATAGAAGTCGTCTCATCTGATTTCTCAAAAATTTGGAGGACATAAATTGATTTAGCTTATGAGACGGGTTCAGTTTTTTTTTTTTTTTTTTTTTTACTTTTTATTTTTTTTTCTTTTAATTTTTTTT
>Ga0209489_105589_pt1 | contig 21558 bp, 14 predicted proteins | sample SiratrowhiteBW_FD_187527 | JGI IMG/M metagenome (GOLD analysis project Ga0209489, IMG submission 187527) | Root nodule microbial communities of legume samples collected from California, USA - Siratro white BW (SPAdes) (version 2) | ecosystem: Host-associated > Plants > Roots > Nodule | place...
TGATAAGCCTGTATAGACTGCCTTCTCTGATATTGAAATAAATCAATTCATTCGAAATTGAAGTCAGTTTATTTTCGCTGAACATTATATTTTCCATCATTGAGATTCGTTAAATCTTTTCAGTTTGTGAAAATTGTTTTCACTGTTTCAAAAAGAAGAGAAAAGGTTTTCAAAGTTCAATTCACCCCCCCTCTTGAACTCAGCCTAATACGCTTTCAGAGTTCATATAACCGAGTATGATATACGTTAGACTAAGAAAACACTTAAGTCAAAAGCTCGGGAACTGAACAAACGTTCGAGTTCACATAACCGAGTATGATATACATTAGACTAAGCAAACGCTTAAGTCAAAAGCTCGGGAACCGAACAAACGTTCGAGTTCACATAACCGAGTATGATATACATTAGACTAAGCAAACGCTTAAGTCAAAAGCTCGAGAACCGAACAAACGTTCAAGTTCACATAACCGAGTATGATATACATTAGACTAAGCAAACACTTAAGTCAAAAGCTCGGGAACCGAACAAACGTTCGAATTCACATAACTGAGTATGATATACATTAGACTAAGCAAACGCTTAAGTCAAAAGCTCGGGAACCGAACAAACGTTCGAGTTCACATAACCGAGTATGATATACATTAGACTAAGTAAACGCTTAAGTCAAAAAGCTCGGGAACCGAACAAGCGTTCAAGTTCACATAACCGAGTATAATATACATTAGACTAAGCAAACGCTTAAGTCAAAAGCTTGAGAACCGAACAAACATTCGAGTTCACATAGCCAAGTAATGTTCGAGTTCACATAACCGAGTAACGCTCGAGTTCACATAATCGAGTATGATTTACATTAGACTAAGCAAACGCTTAAGTCAAAAGCTTGGGAACCAAAACAAACGTTCGAGTTCACATAACAGAGTATGATATACGCAAATGCTTAAGTCAAAAGCTCGGGAACCGAACAAACATTCGATTTCACATAGCCGAGTAACGTTTGAGTTCACATAGCCGAGTAACGTTTGAGTTCACATAGCCGAGTAATGTTTGAGTTCACATAGCCGAGTAATGTTCGAGTTCACATATGCATTAGACTAAGCAAACGCTTAAGTCAAAAGCTCGGGAACCGAACAAACATAGTCGATTATAATATGCATTAACGCTTAACTTGGGAGATGAACAAACGTCCGCCCACTCAAAACAGAGTATAAAGATCAAGCAAATGCTTAACTCGAGAGACGGACAAACGTCCATTCCAAACCCGAGTCTTGAATCCATGTTCTGCAAAGACTTGAAAACTTCAAAAGACATACAACATGGAAGGTCTTGAAAGCTCCAAAAAAATGTCTTATCGAAACAGAATGGCAAACCGTGATGAACTTGCTCAGTTCATCCCCACGGGAGGCTGAAGACATCTCAGTCATCCTTACGGTCCACCTGTTAGAATCACGAACTTGGGGGACTTATGTACCTACCCGGTAATAAGGTCAGATTCAACTAAATCTGTTATAACTCAGCTCACTATTAATTACGAGTTAATATTGTTTATTCTGATTAATTATGATTTATTTTGATTAATTCTAATTGACCCCAATGGACTACAAAATAGTAATTCATGATTCTAAACCGATAAAATCATTATGAGTAAATATACCGCTTTAAATGACAAGGTCCTCTAAATATGACCTATGTCTATTGGGAGTATTATCTATTATCTATCTCATATTCTCTTACCCATAGACTCAAAAACACCCTTTTTGTATTCTTACTGACTTAAGCGTCGAAGAGTTTTTTGCAAGTGGATCCCCATTCGTTTAATGTCTTCAACTCAGTTGCCGTTAATATTCCATTTGGTTCGACGTCTTCAACTCGGTTGCCATTAATACCACCGCGAACAATCTCCTCTCAGGTCGGGTAAGAACAAATGGCAATCAAATTCATGACATAAACAATTTATCCTAATTAATTTAAATTAGTATCTATAAAATAATTTATAACTATTACTTTATACTCAAAAGATTGAGGTAAGTTCGATTCTATTTTTGTTGAAATAAGATATTTATAAAATGTTTAGATTGTACAGTGAACTTTATCTAATACAATTTCTAGATAAATCAGAAGTTTAGATTTTTTTTAGTGGGGTATCGTGTAGTAAATTGTGAACTTTATCTAATTTTTATGTATTTTATTGTTGACGGAAAATATTTTAGTTATATATTCGTTGTGCTTTAAGCATGAAATACTATATTCAATGGTATCAGAGTAGGATGTTAAATTATGCTATGTTTAGGGTTTAGGCTTATTTCTTCTTTTTCCTGTTTTTTTTTTATTTTTTTTTTTCTTTTTGCAAGGAGTTTTTATTGTGTTTTTGCCTCGAGTCCTCAATCTTATATTATAGTCAAGTTGTACAACATGTCTTTCGCTATATTTAACTAAATACTTCGTTTAAATTTTTTTTTTCGGATGTTCAAATTCAACTAAAAAGATTAGTTATCTTGAGCGTAATGTCCTATAACTATAAGATCTAAAACAATATATAGGTCTATAACAAGACATTTTTTTAAATACGTCTTTTATTTATTTTTTAACAATAAATAATGATATAAATAAGAATAGTTTAAGAGTGTTTCAACGTTATTACAAGAAAATTTTGGAAAACATACCCAAATGTACGAAAAAGCACATAAAAAATAAGTGAAAAATTATAAAACAACTTCCATGTCAATTATAACCTGTACTTTCTTTCGAAAAATAAGAACAATAGAAAATGAGAAAGCAACTTCAAAGATAAGACAATATGCAATAATAACTTGAATACTTAAAATCTACTTAATGATTTAACCTCTCTCTCAGTCAATAAGGTGTAGACACCATTCTGCAAATGTTTTATACAAATTCAAAAAGCAATCCATTTTTCTTATTCTTTTCTAAAAGTGGAATATTATGTTATTGTCACCACTACACGGATCAAAGACACATGTATAGATTGTTATGTTTAAGAAAATATTTTTGGAAAAATTGAAAAAGAAACACATAAGAGAACAAACAACAATAAGACAAAAGTGAGATCACACAAGGGAATCATCACATTCAAGTCAAAATCTTAAAGTATTAAGTTTGTGAGTCTTCTTTTTTATATGTTACTCAATTTTCTCATTTGTATTAAATACGAGACTTATACTTGGATTCCTAAGAATATCTTCTATTTTTTCCCACAACAATCTCTTCCATTTTTTTTTTTTAAGAAGGTCAGTTAAGGATATCTTCACGAAAGTTATGAATAACTCTTCTTCAAAAATATTATATTCAAACTTGAATAATGAATAGACATTATTTAGCATAAGGGAAATATGTTAAACCAGAAGTTTATTATATTCAAACTTGAATAATGAATAGACATTATTTAGCATAAGGGAAATATGTTAAACCAGAAGTTTAAGCCAGTAAATTTCATCTAACAAACCATTTAGGCGGTCTGTCTAGCTAAAGGATTTTTTGTTTTGACTTCTATATAAGGGTCCTTATGTGTACATGAATCTAAAACTTTTGTATTCTATTTTCCAACAGAAGAAATTATCTAGTTTTCATATATATATATATATAAGTTTCATATGTTCATGAATTATGTAGGCGACAATATAGAAAAGTTTGTAGAGCTGCATCTTGTTGTGCTTCAAGATAACTTTTGTTTTGAGCAGTTTAAAGATAATTTTCCTCTAAATTTATTTATTTAATTAGTTATGTGAAAAAATTTAGTAATAAAAAGTGAATACATTTTTAGTTTTTACAAAATTAATAAGTTCAATTTTAACTTTACAAATTTTCTCTTTATTTTTTATTCATGTAAATTTGATTTTTTTTTAATCTTAATAGAATATATGAATTTTGCTTTTAACGTTTGCAATTTTTATTTTTTTTTCATCTTTCCAAATTTGAAATTACTGATTTTGGTCCTAACATCTATTTTAGAATAAATAAATAATATATATTAGACATGTCTTGTTTTTTTAAAGGATTACTTCTTAATATTATATTATAACACTAGCTACTGAATTTTTTTAGTAGTTATTATTTAACTTGTTTCCATTGTATGTCATATATGAATATTACATGATATTAAAGCTATATAAGGTAATAACTTTTAATTTTAGAAAAAAAAACTGAAAAACAATCCTAAATGCACATACTGGACAAAAATATAGTATCACAAATTAATCAAAGGACAATGACGATAAAACAAAAAAAAAAATCAATTTTGTGTAAAACTCACCCCACCAGCCACCACACAATGGTGGAACTATGTAGAACATGTATGCATCACACACACACTCATGACAATTGGTCCAAACTGAGACAGAAAAATGTTTTGCTATTGAGAGAGAAAGATTTTAGGTACCTGTATTTAATAAATATAGGTATGACTATGTGCTCATCCAAATGCATGATTACTTAAAAATCTTTTGGGGGTCAAACATAGAACAGTTCAGATTCATGCTCAATCATGGTGTTAATTGTTTTAACGTTTTTGTTGAACTGTCATAGACAAGTGGAACAGTGGCATCCATATTTAAATCCAAATGACTGTTCCCAAGTTGAACACTTCAGTGAATTCAGTCTGCATCAAACATGATGTTCAACTATTCTCAATTTTTCTTTTCACATTTTCACACGAAACTAATTTATAAAAATTGTGAAGTTTCTTCGATTCATCCGTCATCAGTGACAGAAACTAGGGCTAAATTCTGGCCCTATTTTTATTATAAATTACAGTACTGATCTATATTTATATTAACACTATCCAACATCACATAAATATTTAATATCAAAGCTTTTGGAATCAACTATTTTTTTTTTTTTTTTGAGTAATTGGTCACAATCTAGGTTTTATCTAGATGTTGATCATGCAGTCAGTTTTCGATCCATCATCGAGAAAGTTGGAAGAAGACATTTATGGAATCAAGTTATCCAAGTTGTAGAAATTTTGAGAAATTTTCTTTCAATATTTCGATATACAATCACCCAAACGGAGTACTGAAAAACATGTGCAAGAAGAACTACTTAGAGCGAATTCTATTAAAGAATTAAATAATTTAAAAAGGAAAGAAATTATCTGTTGAGAAGCTCCAAATCTTACTTGTGGAAGAAAATGATGTATGAGGTGTTGAAATATAAAGAAAACTGATCAACTTGAGTTTTCACCTTCAAGGTATGTGTGCCTTATTTTGTTTATTTTATTTTATTTTATTTATTTAATTTAGATAATTTTATACTGTTTATAGTTCTTTGTAAATTAGGGAATTGTGAAAATGTGAAAAATAACGAAAATATATTTTATTGGTTTAGTTTAGTTTGATTAATAGTATAAGAAGGTTAAAAAACATATAATTATTTCCTAGAATAATCGAGTAATTTTTGTGGTTTCTATGGTTCTTAAGAAATATCTGTCGAGTAATCTTGTATTCTAACGTGTTAGGAGTGCTTGCATAGGTTAGTTTGTAGAGAGAAAATTAATTCAATCTAATAATTTCAATTTTGTTTTTTGTAACCATCCAAATGATTAGGATTTTAAAATACAATCTAAAATTGAATTTATTTCAGATTAGAAACTAGTGTTTTTAGTATTTTTTAAGAGTCCAAAATAAATTAAAACCAAAGTCAAATTATATTTTGAATATATATATATATATATATATATATATATATATATATATATATATATATATATATATATATATATATATATATATATTTATTTATTAGAAAGAAAACTCACATTATATTATAAATTTTAAGTTCATAGAAATTAATATACACTCCTGTAACTAACTAACTATTGAATTATTATTGGTTCAGTTTGAAAAACTATTTAATCCAATGAATTTTGTTTCACAATTGGATGGATTTTTCAGTTATGATAAAGTGGCTTGCATAAAGTTGCGGAGGAATATTAATGGAATATTAATAATCTTTAGGAGGGTGATGTGATACTTAGGGCACGTGTTCCTCGTTCATTTTCTTTAATAATGGCGAGTAGTATTCCTAAACCGTCACCACAACATAGACATGCACATTTAACCATATTTCAACACAACAAATTTCTTCTCATTTTATTCTTTTAATTTGTATTTTTTTTTTCAAAAATTATTATTTGAAAACTTTTCGAATTGTAAATTGTCTTTTAAATTATATAATTTAGAAAATTTTTCGAACTGTATAATCAGAAAGAGAAAAACTTTCAAATTATATAATTGAAAAGTTAATTTTGTTTTTTAAAATGACTTTCGAATTATACAAAATAAAAAAAAAACTTTTAAATTAAACAACATTAAAAGTTATGTGATCTTTTTGTCCTTCACACTTTCAAATTACAATAATCGAGAAGTGGATTTATTGAATTTGCATTTTCATTATGGCTAATAATTTTGTCTCAGTGGACCTCACTACAATTGAAAAAATGCAATTGCGGTCATAATAGAAATATATGGTTGCACCCTTCTAAAAAAAATAATAAAATTGAAATCCTGATTAAGATAAGTAAGACGTATATCTGCCACCAACAAGGATATTTCCTTGGCCAAAGGACTCATATCAACAACCTTGTACCTTTCCTTCATAGGACATGAAAAACCTAAAGAAAAAAATATGTTTTATTCTCAGACTGAGAATAATTAGAACATGCATTGACAAAGGAGAAAGACCTAATAGAAATCCGGGGTTGACAAATCCATCTACCATGGCCAAATTTTGATGGCAGGAGCTTCTTCAATATCTTCCGAATTACACAGCCTCGAAATTACTTTTGATTTTTGAATTATTTAAATTACAATTTATTTTCAATTTGGGATTATACCATCCAGAAACTAAAAATAATTTTAGAATAATATTTTTTTTTAAAATGACTTATGAATTATATAATCAGAAAATAAAAAAAAATGTTTAGATTGTACAATCTAAAATCAGTTTAGAATTATACAATTGAAAAAAATTTGGATTCTGAAACTGGAAAAAAAACTTTAAATCAGAAAGACAAAATAAGAATTTGCATATTTATGGACGTGCAGGAAGAAATACCCATTTATTTTGTTCTCGCTATGCCCAAATGTCTTTTCTTCCTGCTATATCAAAATTGTTCTTAAACTTTTTCCAAAATTTGCTACAATTCACATACATAAAAACCATAAACAATCGACGTCACATCTTACCTTCACCGCCTAAACGCAAAGTGATTGATGAAAATTCCCAACCATCCTCTTCCGCCAACAATGCTGCCGCAACACCTCCCACAACTCAAAACTGGCGCCCGGAGGAAGAAATGTGGGGTGCAGGAAGAAATCGCGGGGTGCAGAAAGCAATTGCCTGGAAACAAGTGCTAGGCCCAAATTTCTCAGATCGTTTCAGAGTCCTGGCAGCAACGACGTCGTATGGTCAGCCCTGTAGTTGCGCGGCGCGTGGCGCATGCACCCAAGCACCACGCATCAAAATCTGCCGCTTCAACCAGCAAATGGTGTTGGGATGAAAATTCCTGCAACCGCAGAGAAGAGGACAAACAATTAGGGTTTTTCGAATTCATCTGACCTCCGTTTTCTATTCTAGGTTTTTTTTTCTCCTCACGCTGTTCCCTGGCCCTTCTATTGCAATTTGTACAGGTAATGCTACATTGCGCTGTTTTTTCTAGTCTTCCTTTTTTTTTTTGTCTCACTTCGAATTGATTTATTCTGTTTCTTAAATGCCTGCAAACAATTTCGTAAGCACATTTTTCAGTTCTGTGAATTTCATAAGCGCATAGTTCCATGGTGTTTTTTTCTTTCATCTTTTCATGGCGGTTATTCAACCATGATTGTCTGCACACAGTAGGGTTTAACATTTTTTTCTCCTTATTTTTCAAAATTTCCCTTCTGTGTATTTTGGGTGCCTTTGTATTGAGTGTGCGTTTGTGATTTTTTTTTTCTGAAATTACTATAATGGTTTGGTGTAGGAGGTTGCTGTGTTCTCATGCACGATTAAAATTGGCAAATGAGTGATGCAAAAGAACACGAAGAGGCTGGCCAGGGCGAGCCCTCGGTCGTGGAAGAGAACAAGCTGTCGGTTGATGCAAAGGATCGAGTTCAGCCTGAAGCTGCCTCTGCTCCTGTTCCAGTAGAGGAAACGTCAAACCTTGTTGAAAATGGGTCAAATCATGTTGAAAGTGGGTCAAATCCTGCTGAAAATAAGAAGGAAGAGCCACTTGCTGAGCATAAAGATGTGGAACTTGAGGTTGTTTCAGAAGGAATTCCAGAAGAGGATGTTCAAAATACTCTTCACTCTGTCCCAGTAGAGGCTCATACTCAGATTTTGAATACGACTGAGTGTGAAGAAGCTTCTAAAGGGAAGGAGGAAGCTGAAGAATTTCCCTCGATTAATAAGAAGGTTGAGAATAGTGATGATATTCGGCAGAATAGTATTGATGATGTTGAAATGGCTGTGGAAGTGAAGCCTGAAGGCTGTGGAGTGGTTGACAGTAAAACTTGCGACAATGGTGACCCAATGCCTGCAAGTCATAATGAGCCTGCTATATCACAACCTGCTGCTACTGATACAAACACTGAATTTGTGAATGGATTAGAAGTTGAGAATAAGGCAGATGAAAAGCAAGCTACCGATCCTGCTGATAATGGGAATTCAAACTCGAAGCACTTGTTTTTCTTGGATGCTGATCATTCCTATGATGGTAACGAGTCAGGAACCGAGGAGGAGCAGTCAGCATTTATGAAGGAGCTTGAAAACTTCTTTAAGGAGAGGAGCTTGGAATTTAAACATCCTAAGTTTTATGGAGAAGGACTAAATTGCCTCAAGTGAGTTATTCATGTTCATTTAAACTTTTTCTTATCTTTATACATGACATAAATACTTAGTTCATAGTATGATCACTTTGACATAATGCTTACTTGTGGGTGAATATTAGGTTGTGGAGAGCTGTAACGAGATTGGGTGGCTATGATAAGGTATTCATTTTTTTTTATTCTCTGTTGAATCACTTACACAGTAGAAGTTCATTGTAATTTCACATGGAGGTTGCTGGTTTAGCTTGTTGACTTGATAGTCTTCATATGAGTTGTCTAGCTAGCATGTAACATGATTTTTTTGTCACTTCTATGGATTAGTGGCGTGAAGATATCAGCTTGCCAAATACTCACTTAATAATCCTGTAATCTGCTTTTGTTTAATTAATTTATAAATTAATAGATTGTCATGATGCACCTAACACTTTGTAAATCTGGCTACTATTTTAGTTGTACAATTGTTTAATTTTCTTCAGTTGTTGAATAGATGCCCTGTACTTTTACAATTGGATGAGCAAAATTTTAAGGAGTTGTCTTGAGCCAAATTAACTTTGGGTGCACTTTAAGCTATTAGTTTATCTATTTATCTCTTGTTTTGATGTTTCCAAGACATACACCTAACTGGCTTATATTTATAAATAGGTGACTTCATGTAAGTTATGGCGGCAAGTGGGAGAGTCTTTCAAACCTCCGAAGTAAGGATTGACATGCACTTTCAATATCTTTATCTTGTTTATGGCCCTGAAATCAAAGTCTTCTTACATATGCATCTTTTGTATTTGTCTTCTGTGTAGTTTTCATGTCTTCTGCTTATTTTGCTAAGTATAGCCACTCTGGGATGATAGTATCTATTGGAAAGGGTGTTAAGAGAATTTGAAGTGTTATTTAAAGTTCTAAGTATCGATGGGAAACAAAGAGTGCTGGATGCATCTATTGAACTATGAATGGTTGATTTAAGAAAGCATATTAGCTTAATTTTGAACCAGCTGTTTTCATTATTTAAGACACGGTTTGCTTGTGGTCTTCCAATATTTCCTCATTGTTTTGGCTTTCCCCCATATCCGACCCAACTGCACTTCTTTTTCAATTTTCTTTTCCTTTTCACTGGGTGGTTGGGGGTTGGGGAGGTTTTCAGAAAAACGTGAGCTGTCTGAATGGAATTAATTATGGATAATATGATGTATAATATATTAACACAGTGCAATGTTCTCAAACTTTGCAGGACATGTACCACTGTCTCATGGACTTTCCGGGGATTTTATGAGAAGGTGATTCTACATATATTAGTTATAATTCAGTTTCTCCTTTTTTATTGATTGCTTTCACTGATTACACATGGCTTATATATGTGTTTGGTTGATGTTCCTTTAAGGCTTATAAGTAGTGTTTTTATTTGTGCTTGAATTGCTTTTACAATTTGTTACATTGTTATCATTCTTTTTCTGGCTGTTACGATGATGATATTTATGATATGACCCTATCGGAGAAGATTTCGCACCATTTACATAGTTTCCTTGTGCCCAATTTTTCTCTTGATTTAGTACTTGGCAGTGACATAGGATACATTCCATATTTGTTTGCTTTCTCACAGTTAGCCATAAATACCTAGCCATGCTTGTTTTAGAGGTTAAAATAAGATAAAGGCTTATTTCATTAGTATTTTTCCTATTTGCTAATGTATCAAAATTGATCAGATATTGTGCCTTTAGAACGATGCAGCTGTTATCCATGCTATTGAACTTTCATTCATGCTGTTTATGATATCCTACCCCAGGCACTTCTTGATTATGAAAGACATAAAATAAAAGGTGGTGAGCTAAATGTGCCGATTTCTTCTCTCCCAGAGCCTATAAATGTTGAAAATCAGGTAATGTGTAATTTATACCTTTGCTTTCTGTTTCATGAGCAAATATAAGGCCCATTCTCATAAAATTCCCTGATATGAGAATGGGAATTATTGGAAAACCAAATTTGACATCCGCATAATTTCATTTATTTTCTGCATTTGGATTTTGCATATTTTGTACTATCGCTCTCTGTCAATTTTCCTGCTACCATTACCTTATGTCTTGCAACTATTTTTTAAATGATGGGCAAATTCAGGCTTCAGCATCAGGTAGAGCCCGGAGAGATGCTGCAGCACGGGCTATGCAGGGTTGGCACTCACAACGTCTCCTAGGGAATGGTGAAGTTAGTGACCCCATTATTAAGGTCTGGAGAATTTTGAATTATTGTTTTTAGTTCCTTGAATTCTATTTTATCGGCTGTTACTCTGTTTTGACGTCCATATAATTGTTTAATACTTTTCTTTTTCTTAGGATAGGAATTCCGTGTCTGTGCAAAAGCGTGAAAAGCAGCTTAAAAGCATCAGTATGTATTTCATCCTATTGCTTCCATTTTTAACAGTGTAGCAGGTTTTAAACGATTCTCAGAATTGGATTATCTCCTTATTGTCTCAGATTTGCACAAACGTAAAAAACCATCTTCACCTTACATGGATAATGCAGTCAAAGCTGCGCGCAGTAAACCTTCTAAACCACAGTTAAGACCAGCTACTTCATTTTCAATCTCTATTCTTGTGTGCTCTGCGTACTTAATTATTGTTTATATATTTGTTTTATTAATTAGTGAAACGTTTTGCCAACCAGTTTCTTTACTTGAAATTAGGTGTTTACTTTGGGACTTTGGTTTATCTGCTGACTTGCTTACCTTTGTTGATTTGTGTGGCTGCTAGATTGGACACTAATGTGATTGATATAGGACCTCCTGCTGACTGGGTAAAAGTCAATGTACAAAAAACTGTAAGTTCTGTATTTTGTGATCAAATAGCATATGAGTCATGTATGTAATTACTAATTAATGATTTCAATGGAAACTCTTCTGTGCAGAAAGATTGTTTTGAGGTATATGCTTTAGTTCCTGGCCTTCTGCGGGAAGAGGTATGCATTCTGGTGTCATATGTTTCTTTTGTCTGTACTAATCTGTGTTATGATGAAAATTAAGCATATTATTTTTTCTATTTCTTCCCTTTCCTTTGAGAGAAAGTTGCAATATGGGAGGCACGCCAAATTTATTAGTGAGTGCGAATTTTAGCATATATTTGGACAAGTCTACCTGTTGAATATTCTGGAATATTCCCCTTCAACCTTGAGCTTTGAAAAAAAAGGTTCTTTACTTCAAATTGTTCCATATCCAGCCTATCAGTAGTTTATGAGCTAACTTAGGACACTTAAAAGATTATCGGCTTAAGTTGTGATCTCCAGAAATAGGTATTCATAAAAGCCACTTCTCTTCAAAAGAAAGAAAATAGTAGTCCATTCAACTTTCATTTAAAAATTTTGATTCTGGCAGATGACCAGAATTAACTTATAAAGTGAAAATGTTTATTTTACATTTTCCTTTTCTATTCTTTATTTTATCACTTGTAAGATCTGTTGAAATTTCGCTTCTGTTGAAGTTTGTTAACTTTTGATGCAATAAGGCTTTAATGTTAAATGCTTAAGTTAAATACTAAAAAACAATACCGAGAATCTGAAATGGACTGTGGATGCTTTTTTAAAACCAGATTCGTGTACAGTCAGATCCAGCAGGACGCCTAGTCATTAGTGGTGAGCCTGAGCATCCCAACAATCCTTGGGGCGTGACACCTTTCAAAAAGGTATATTTAATTTTTCTTCAACAATGAAAAAAAGTGTCTTGCTTTGAAAATTTATACACTACTGCTTTTGTTTCGACTTGCAATCTCTGTTGTTTACATGTTCTAGCAGTCAGTTGTCTGTTCTTGCTGCTATTATAGTCATCATACCAAAACACTGAAGGATATAAAGTGACACGACAATCCGTGTCACTATTACTTCGCTTCACTAGACTTACAAGTTTATTTTCTAATATTCTTAGTTGTTAGTAATTGAGACGGTTAATGGCTTATGAACCCAATCCTCATTTAAAACCCCTTTTCTTGGGTTTCTACATGATTCTTCAGGAATATTATGTCATGTTACTCTTCCCTCTCACTCCTAACCCGAAGAAATTTTATGAATTCAGGTCGTCAGCTTGCCCTCAAGAATTGATCCTCATCAGACGTCGGCGGTGGTGACGCTGCATGGGCAGTTGTTTGTTCGTGTACCATTTGAACAGTCAGAATAGTAGCTGCTTATGGTTTGATGACTTTCTCTTTGACCATGATATATATATGTAGGATAGTTGACCCGGAAACCATTTAGAAGAATTATTTCTGCCCGTAAAACTCATGCCAATATCCGGCTTAGCGTAGCATTTATTTCATGCTAGTTAAATTAAAAATCACGTACATTAACCTTGTTAATACGATCTAGGTAGAATTATGTATTCTAGTTAAATTAATGTTGTAATGTTGTAACTTGGATAGTGAGATTACATTAAACTTTTGACCTTTTATATGTCGCTGCTATTGCATTTAACACGCTCTGTATACTCTTCTCTACAGTAATTATTTGGTAGGTTTTTCATTATGTTATGTTTGAATGAGAAATTTTAAATTTTTGAAAATTTGAAATATGAATTGTTTATTTAGTTTTTATATTTTTAAATACTTTGTTTGGACAAATCAAATCATTTTTTTTATATTTTAAATCATGGATTTTAGATTGGTAATTTAATTATCTCTATATCTCTCATACAGACACGTATATATTGAAATTTTAATATCAATCAATTTTAAATATTTAATTTAAGAGAGAGATAATGATATAAGCAATGAGAGATTGGATAATTTTAAATTCTTTATACGGAAATTGGAATTTTATAATTTTAAATAAGTAATATAATTATTTATTATATCTCAATTTAATTTCTTTTAAATTTTTTTTCTTAACATAATTTGCTATAAAATATTTTAATTTTTCAATTTTTAAAGTTTTCTCGTCCAAATATCCCATGTGTAAGGTTAGCTAAAAGGATGAAGTAATTTTTCTAATTACAACTAGAGTTCATTCTCATATATCAGGTTTAGCTATATGGATAGTGAAATGTCATTGGACATGCTTAAAGAACAAATTCTTAGGAATATTCACTTAGATTTTTCACAATTTTTCTCTAGGTAGGCTTGTATACTTCTATCTCAATGCATATATCTCAAGGTTTGTAGGAGTACATCTATATTATTTTTGTTCTTTATATAACTTGCTGGCAATAACTCATTCTTTTGAGACCAATAATATGTTATCTATGTCTTTTGATACAAAGTCCTTGGAGTAACATTCATAAAGACAAGTCTCGTAAACTTTGACGTTTATTCCAAAAGGATTATCTAGATAGAGTTTTTGAAAAGGTTCAATATGAAGAATTGTAATTCCAAGTATCATAAATCATTTACCTCTTGAATACATCCTTGATAATGATTTCCATGCAAGCTTACACATCAAAGTAAGAACTTCCTCTTAGTTTCCCTTCATTTTAGAGACCAATCATTAGATGCAGTAATGGAACATCAAAGAATAGGAGTCATCATTAAATTTTACCCTTCTTTAAATAGAGAGATAATCTATCACCCAACCATCATGAATTTTAGACTCTACACAGAAATTTGACATACTTTATGCAAACAATAGAATAGTAATCCTAATTGGAATTGCATAAGGATTGTTTTACCTGCAAAATATAGCAACAAGCATTCCTCTTTGCAAACATCATGATTAAATGACGATTATATCCACCATTTAAAAAAAATCATTACAATATTTTTTTCCCTAATTTCAGTGATGTTAAAAAGAATATTTGGAAAAGCTTCTTGATAAAAACTTCCAAAAAATTTGAAATTAATTATTTTATAAGCTAAGCTAATATGTAAAAGTTCTAATCTAATTCCTGTAAATTTATATTTTTATTTTGAATTTGTATATAAGTTAATTTTAATTTATGAAAATAAATATTTTATAATTCTTTCAAAAATTGTTTTGAAAAAGTTTGTATAAACATGTCTAAAAAAAAAAAAGCTTTAGTGGAAAACAACCTTCTCCTATACAAGAACTATGCTTAATATTGACATTAATTGGTATGATACTAATTAGAGTCATTATTTTTATATATTATTCTGTATGTACATTTTTTTGAAGAGAGTCATGTCCAAACAACATTTGATACTCTCTATTTTGTTTCACTCATCTGATTGTATATACCCTTTTTAATGTCAAAAGTATTTTATCTAACTGTTGCTGTATTTCTTGGAATATGCAAATAGTATGGTTTTGAATAGGAGTATGGTGTAGTTGCAGAATTTTTGTAAGCGATAGAGTGATGTTTCACTTGAGTAGTTGCAGGACAAATATTATTTTGTATAGACTGTTTTGTTTTGTCTTTTTGGTATTTGTGTATAAATAAATTGGAGTAATCTTATTATCTCTTTTAATTTAAATTCTTTATTACCGACAAAAAAAAATTAGCGTTAGTTATTTTTTTAAAAAAAAATACGTTAAAAGTGAAAGGAAAAAAGAATGGTAAACAGAATACGAAACTGTCAAAACTTAAGAATATTAATGTAAATGGTGCACCACAAAAGAATTAAATAACAAAATCAAAATACAAAAATGGAGAAAGAGGAAGAAAATGTCATATTTTAAGGAATCACGAGAAAAAGTATAAAGTAAGATTAAACGAAGGTTCTAATCCATGAAATAAAGAAGAGACTAGAGTAAAATTTGTTTTTTTTTTTTTCAAAATCTTTTGAAGTTTTCTACTAAGAGATTTAGTTAAATTTAAGGAAAATTTTGATCAGGAAAGACTTGATATTTAAGAGTGTTCACTTGTGATTCACCTCTTTTTTTATAGAAGTCTACTTAGAAAACTCTCAACATCTTTTCTTCTAAAAAAACTTCAGCAAAAAAAAAAAATCTTGTGAAAAAACAAGAGGAGTGATAATTCGCATTCATCGAGTGAGCAAGGAAGTGTTAGGGACAACAATGACTATCTCAACGAGAGGAGAGGTGAAGAGACTAAGAGGAAATGAAATAAAAAGAGAAAGAAAATTGGAGAAAATACGAAGGATGTTCACTCAATTAATACGAAATCAAGGAAGAGATGAACTAGTGAAGCGTCTAGTAAAATGATACATTGTCGTGAGGACTACCACTCCCAAAGTAGTCATCATAATACAGACCACTATCAACCTTTCCCTAGACAATATAAGAATAGGAACCCAACCTTTCCCAAAGAGCCTAAGATCGACCTTCCCCCTTTTCATGGTAGAGAAGATGTTGAAGAATACCTAGATTGGAAGATGAAGGTGGACAAATTTTTGAGTGGCACCAAATAGACCATGAAAGGAGAGTCTCCTTGGCTATACCTTAAGCTTTCAGGGATCAACCATATATTGGTGGACCTCACTTGTTAAAAACCTTAGGATCCTTAACAATCTCCAAATAAGATATTAGAATGCACTTAAGACTACCTTAAGGAAACGTCATGTATCCTCTTATTATGACCAGGAGTTGATGGATAGACTCCAACAAAAGGACATGAGTATTGAGGAGTATAGGCAAAATATGAAATTACTTTTGATAAGGGCAGGAATTAGAAAGAAGCTTAGGATAACCATATTTAGGTTCCATAGTGGCCTCAACTATGAGATCTGGGATAAGGTCAAACTTCTTCCTTATAATGACTTCAATGACTTAGCTCAGTTGTGTGTTAGGGTAGAACAACAACCGATAAGGAAGAATATCATTAGAAGAGATTATTAACCTACTACATCCTTCTATTTTCGGAAAGATTATAAGAGGGAGGGTTATCCCTCCAAATTAATACATGAGGTGCCACGAGAGAAAGAAAGGGAAAAATAGAAAAAAGGAAAAGATTCCTTTATGGAAACATATAGAAAAGATTCCTTTAAGGAAACTAGGACAAGAGACAACAAGTGTTTTCGATGCCTTGGAAGAGGAAATTATGCGTGTCCCAACAAGAAAGTCATCATTTTAAAAGATCAAGAAATTGAAAGACAGAATGAGTCTCCATCTTCACCAAATGAAGAGGAAGTCTTAGAATATGAGGAGAAAACTCCACCTTATGAAGGAAACTTGTTGATGTTGAGGAGGCTTCTTGAAAGTCATCCTATTGAGCTTGAATAATCTCGGTGGGAAAACTTATTCCATATTCCTTATAAAATTTATGAAAATCTTTGTTCCTTGATTATGGGTAGCGGTTCTTGTTGTAACTTTAGGTTGGTAGAAAAGTTAGCTCTTACCACTATACTCTGTCCCAAACCTTACAAACTTTAATGGATCAAAGATGGTGATATTGTGGTTAAAGACCAAGTAATTATTGCTATTTCGATAGGCAATTATGAAGAAAAAAATTTGTGTGATATTATGCTTATGAAAGTTGGGCATATCTTACTTGGAAAGCCATAACAATTTGATAAACATATCATTCATGGTGGCCTTACCAATAAAATAAGTTTCACTCACAAAGGAAAAAAAATTGTCCTTGTCCTCACAACCCGACAAGTGAGAGAGGACCAAATAATTTTGAAAAAAAGTTAGAAGAAGAAAGGAGAGAGAAAAAAAAATAATAAGTCAAAAACTATGTTTCCTAAATAAAGATGTGAAAGAGAAAGGAGTGAGATTGGAACCTTGTGTCTCCTCTAATGAAGTTGTTCCAAAAACTTTTGAAAAGCCAAAAGAAAAAAAAAAAAACTCTTCTAGTGGAACAAACTCTCTTCCTTCTCCACTACAAGGAGACACTCACTACCACAAGTCATGAAATTGATTATCTACCTAATGGGGTGAAAAAGCTTTTGAAAGAATTTGATGATCTATTTCCTGAAGAGGGCCACATGGGCTACCATCTTTGAGGGGAATCAAACGTCAAATTGACTTAATCCCTATAGCCAACCTACCTAATAGGCTAGCATATAGGACGAACCCCGAAGAAACTAAAGAAATAGAGAGACAAGTCGATGACCTGTTAAGAAAGGGTTGGGTTTATTAGAGTCTTTGTCCTTGTGCAGTTCTCGTGCTGTTGGTTCTCAAGAAAGATGAGTCTTAGAGAACGTGTGCTGATTGTCAAGCCATCAACAACATAATTGTAAAGTATAAACACCCAATTTCTAGGTTAAATGACATGTTGGATGAATTGCATGGGACAAATATATTTTCCAAGATTGATCTTAAAAGTGATTATCATCAAATTAGAATAAGAGAAGGAGAAGAATGAAAACTAATTTTAAGACCAAGTTTGATTTGTATGAATGGTTAGTCATGCCTTTTAGTTTGACCAATGCCCCTAGCACTTTCATGAGATTAATGAACCACATACTTAATGACTGTATGAGACGTTTTGTAGTTGTCTATTTTGATGACATTTTGGTGTACAGTCAAAGTTTGGATGAGCATATTGGCCATCTCAGATGAGTCTTAATAATACTAAGGAAGTATCATCTCTTTGCCAACCTTGAAAAATGCACTTTTTGCAAAGAACATGTCATTTTTCTACGATTCAAGGTTGGGAAAGATGGTATACAAGTTGATCCTAAGAAAATAAAGGCCATCTAAGAATGACCCACCTCAAAAATGGTAGGAGAAATTAGGAGTTTCCATGGATTAACTAGTTTTTATAGAAGATTTGTTCAAAAATTCTCTACCATAGCTATTACTCTTATTGAACTCGTTAAGAATGATGTACCTTTTATATGGTGTGACAATTAAGAAAAATATTTCAAAATTTTAAAAGACAAATTGACATGTGCACCCATTCTAGGACTTCCAAACTTTTCAAAAACTTTTAAATTAGAGTGCGATGCCTTTGGGGTTGGGATATGTGTTGTGTTAATCCAACTCAGACATCCTATTGCATACTTTAGTGAAAAACCTTAAAGGACCCACCTTGAATTATCCCACCTATGACAACAAACTTTACGCTCTGATTCGTGCCCTCAAAAACTGGGAACATTACCTAATGACCAATGAATTCATCATTCATACTAATCATGAGGCACTAAAGTATATAAGGAGGTAGGGGAAATTGAACAAAAGACATGCAAAGTGGGTAGAATATTTAGAACAATTTTCATATGTCATCAAACACAAAAAGCAGAAGAGTAATGTGGTTTCTAAAGCTTTGTCCTGGTCTCTTTGGTCTCTCAAATCATACAGTTTGATGACATAAAAGGATTGTATGAGCATGAGAATAATTTTGCATCCACATTTACATCATGTCTCTTGGGAAGATATTAGCATGGACTTTGTCCTAGGTCTCCCAAAAACCCAAAGGGGCTATGATTTTATCTTTGAGGTGGTGGATTGATTTAGTAAGATGGCTCACTTTATATCATGTCACAAAGTGGATTCTATCTTTGAAAAACTCTTTGGAAAATGTTATGAACTAAATTATTATCCTCTACCACATGTCATCCTTAAATTGATGACCAGACTGAGGTAGTAAATAGGTCTTTATCTAAGCTTCTGAAGGGTCATTCTGAAAGGCAACAAAAAGTCTTTGGATGAATATCTTCCTTACATAAAATTTGCTTATAATCGAGTAGTCCACATGACTACTAATCTTTCTCCTTTTGAGGTTGTATACAATTTTAATCCTCTCATACCTCTTAACTTGTTATCTCTTCCTGATAAAATTTCTTTATTTCGTAAAGAAAGAGTATTTATAGCAAAATTTGTCAAAAAAAATTGTGAGAAGATTAAATAGCAAAATGAAAAACAAACAAAAAACAGGTTAAATACAACAACAAAGGGAGAAAGAAAATCACTTTTGAATAAAGGGATCGGATATGGATACACTTGAGAAAAGACAGATTTCCCTCTCAGAGAAAGTTCAAACTTAGTCCCAATGGGGATGGTCAATTCCAAGTCGTTCATAAAACCAATGATAATGCATATAGGTTAGACCTCGTAGCTAATTATGAAGTTAGTCCTGTTTTTAATGTTTGTGATCTTACACATTTTGCAGGGATTGATGATGAAAAAAAGGAAGAATTGAATCTGAGGGCAAATCGTTTTCAAAAGGGAGGGTCTAATGGAGAACCACTTGGAAGACCACATATAAGATCATTCACAAGGGTCATGGCTAGAAGACCACTTGGAAGACCACATATAAGATCATTCACAAGGGTCATGGCTAGAAGAATAGAGGAGGAAGAGAGACTGCAAAAGACTCTTCTTTTATGAAAGGTACATTATTAGAGTCTTTCTTATCTTTTATAAAGTCTTTAAGTAGAATCTTTGTGTAAGAGTAGTTTTTCCTTTGAATAAAAATAAATAAATGAAAGCTTAGGTAGGTTAGGTTTTGGATCAAAATGGAGTCAACCACAGCCTACATGACTATAAACACATCAAGGGAGATGTAAAGCTTTTAAATACTTAAAAAATACAATATTTTAGTAATATAGGACCTAGGACAAGTGTATGTGCATAAACTATAAGTGTAGTTGTATTCTGAATATTTTAGTCTCATATCTCTTAAACTGATAAGTGTTAAAAACTCTTAAACCTATAAATAAAAGCTTACCTTTACTTTTATACTTACTTTAAAATTAAATAAAAATTTAACTATATATTTTGCTTGAGTTCTTATTCTTCTATTCTTTTAAAGTCATTTGAAGTAATATTTTTCTAGATTCAGCATCCGAACCTTCATTAAAACTAAGCATTCTTATTGAATTCTCTCTAGAAATTTATAAAAAAATTAAAATTTGATTGAAATCTTATACTACTTCCAAAAAGGATTTCCATCACTCCGCGTTGTCTGTATTAATAGATTTCATTTATTACATTATTATTACAAAAATGTTAATACAGTAAAATGTATATTCAATTCTTGAATAAGTATGAGATAAGCAGCTTTCATAATAAATATATTAAGTGTGTTAATCAACTAGAAGTTATTATCTTTTATTGAATACTTTTAATAACTTTTAAAATACTAGTATTAAATAATTCTATATTTTCATATACAAGTACCTTATCTGGTGTAGTCCTTTCTTTTATTTCTTAATAAAGTATATTTAAATCATCATCTTTTTCTTTTCTCATTAAAGCTGTAATGCCACTACGGACTGATTCAGTTGAAAAGTAAATTGTGTTCCCAATTTAATGCCCATGAAATCTCTGGCTTAGATAAGCCCACGATGTCTTATCTTTTAAACTTTGAAGTAATTAAAAAGAGTAATAGTAATAATAATTTGGTCAATTTTAAACAACTCCTTAAATAAATATATGATAATGGTCAACAATAAATGCAGTATTCACCCAATCATCACATGACTAAAGAGAATACATACATGGATTTTCGTCAATTTTTTCTATTTACCTTGTGAGAACCGTTGTTTTATTATTGTTTATTCAAATTCCGTGCTCGTGGGAAGAAAACAAGAAGGAAAAACTGTTTTATGTTGAAATTTATGTTTTTCTTCAGAAGGTCTTTGTTTACTTATGATATATTGACTTTTGATACATCTCACAAATGTGAGGTTGACTTTTTTTATGGTCAGTAATGGTTTACTTCCACATCAAGGGAATCTTGGAATTAGGTTATGTTTCAATTGATTTTATGGTAGAGTTAACTGACTTCAAAATAAAAGTTTAACAAGTGATATCTCAAAATTCATGTGACTTTCAAACCTACACTAACATAGTCTAATTTAAGCATAATTTCAAGATGCAAAAATCATATAAACTTGTAATCTAATATATATATATATATATATATATATATATATATATATATATATATATTTATTTTTATATATTTTTTATGT
>Ga0209489_105590_pt1 | contig 21557 bp, 8 predicted proteins | sample SiratrowhiteBW_FD_187527 | JGI IMG/M metagenome (GOLD analysis project Ga0209489, IMG submission 187527) | Root nodule microbial communities of legume samples collected from California, USA - Siratro white BW (SPAdes) (version 2) | ecosystem: Host-associated > Plants > Roots > Nodule | place: USA...
TGATATGCTCACCAAGCCTCTTCCTATTGAAAAGCTTAAATTTTGCTCAAAGGCAATCTCAGTTTGTTGTTAGTTTGTTTTTGAGTTTGTTATTGTTGATTGTTATTTATGTTTTTTAGTTTATTCTGTTTTATGGGTATTAATTGGTATTTGTAGAAATTCGGGTCAAGGTGGAGATTGTTATTATGACCCTCTATATAATGTAACTGACGCTCCTCTGCATAATATATCAACCACTCTCTCATTCTTCTTCCACCACTTTGCTCTTTTCTTCTACACTCACTTCCCATTCAAAGAAGCTCCAACACACACAGAAGCCCCCAACACACAGATCCAGTTTTAACAGAATGTATTGATAATATTATTATAAATTGTGTATAATTTATATAAATTGTTTATTTTCATCAGTTTAATTTTTTATGTATTTGCCTTGGACAATAAGGGAATAGATGTTCTAGATTTACTACAGATCAAACATAGATACGCTTATATAAGTTGGAGTAGTCTTTTTTAAAGACTATAATTACAACTTTTTATGACTGTAACTATATGTTTGACTTTATTTTATTTTTCAAGCTTTGTTTTGAACTAAAGCATCAAGACTGAACAAGGGTCTTGATAGAGACTGGGTAAACGAAGTCTGGATTAGAACCATTATATGCAAGAAATGCGATGAATCTGTTGAAAGCTTCTGTGAAACCGAATCTATCCCAAAACACATATTGATTTCTATTCTGGCATGGTGTTTGATTAGGATCACAGAGCACATTCATCCCCGTCGTTTGGCAGCAAGAAGCATTCGTAACAGTAAAACCTGAAACACATGAACCGTTCATTCAGATTGTAAGACATTCATTCAGTTTCTTCAATATAAGCATGAAATATAAAGTGTAAGAAAATAGAAATGCACCGCGAGCAACGACGCCAAGGTTTCTGGCTGTGTTGTTTACAAAGGTGAATTTAAAATCATCACGAAACCTGTTCTTGAATTGGTCCCCAAGAGATCGAAGCTTGCGGTTGAATATGGACGCTGCAGTATTCATCTCTTCAACACAAGATCCATTTGTCCTATGCATAGCTAGGGCATAAGGAGTGCACCCTATACGACCCACTCCAACCAACACGAATTTTTTTGCCCCAAGATCACGGAGAGCCTGCCCTCCAAAATCATATATTTTCATAATTGTTAGACCTGGATAACTAACTCGATAAAATACATGAATTGAACTGATTTATTATAAAATTAATTTGAATTTTAAAAGTGATAGTAGGGTTTTGAACTAAATTATACAATAACTCAAATGAATTAAATTGAATTGCATTATGGTTTCAGTAAATTGACTTAAATTACTTTACTTTAAATCGTTTGAACTATATAATCCTTTAGGGATTATTAAATAAAATAAAATATTCTGAAAGTTATATATCTTTCATTCATAATTTTGCTTTGAAGATGAAGATTATGAGAGCTATGTTGGCAATTTAGTTAACCATGGTAAAAAATGATCATCCATTTGCTTTGTGGTTGAAGACTTCAAGAAATTTCCTATAGTTTCTCAGACTTTTATTAAAAAAATGAAATTGTTGTATAATTATTTATAGTATTTTAAATAAATTTTTCTATATTTCATGTGTACGAAGATTAATGACTGCATTGACAACCTAGTAAATTTAGGGTTTTGTTAATTCATGAAAAAAAAAAACGTAAATACGAATGAATATTTTATTTTAAAGTATATTTTCTATTTTTAAAAATTATAATACGGTTTTGTTAATTCTTTTCAGAAGCAATCTAGCTTTTAAAAACTAAATATAACAATTCAACTTCAACAGCTAAATTAACATATCAATTCAGTGTAACTTTTTTAATATAATTTAACTCAGTTCACTTTGAATATGGTTTACTTCAAATAGTTTTAAACAATTTTGTTTTAGTGAAACCTAAACGGTCTAAGTCAAGTGGTTTCTAAAATGTCCTTGAAACCAAGACCCGAATCCATACCATCCTTACTGGTATAAATTAATAACTGATCCAATACGTGAAGTTTATAATTATGTATGCTACCTGAATTTGTAATACAAAAATGAAAAGCAAATAGGAAACTGTAAGTACCTGAATGTAGCGAGAGTAGCTGTCAATAAGATTTTGTGCATATTCCTCAGTGTTGAAGAAGCGGCTTGTCAGGTAAAATTGGGGAAGAAAGTAATTATATATGTAATCATTGTTGCCTATATGCACGTAATACAAACACTTGTTAAGGTATTGTCGAGCTTTCTCAGAACCTCCGAGTCTGATAACAATTCTATCATATATGATTCTGTGATTTCTGATCTGCCTTCTCAAATTGATATTGATACCCTGCGTAGTATAGCACTTGTTTAGTGGCATTAGTTAGCTCTGACATATAATACAAATCCTCTTAAATTATAACAAAAAAGATTAAAGATATTGATCAACAAAGAAAGAAAGATATAGGTATATTGGAGGAAACTTTTCCAAATAAACCCTAGGTAGGTATGTCTGATTTATATACTAGATGTGTGCCGGTCTCAAGGCGAATCCCAGCTGATCCAGATGCATAGTTGACACCCTTCACTATGTCTGAGTCACTGATGTTTAGAAAGGGTGGAATGGATTGGTTAAATCCCAGCAATTGACCTGCAATGTTTGACCTTTAATTAGTGAGTCAAAAAAAATATAAGAAAAGCACATCATGTATATGTAAGGATTTTGTAGGGTTTAGGGTTGAGAAATGATGTTACCAGTTATATCAGCTTGCGTTTGTCCATTGCTAAATCTACCAGTTGGGCCTTGGGGGAAGTCGACGCCATAGGGTCTATAGTTGGATTTTGATCTTGTTAAGAGGTAATTGTTATTTCCTGCGTCAGCTAGAGTGCTCCCAAAGACAAAGAAACAAGGCACTTTCGGTTCTCCATGGACACACTGTTGCTGCAAATTTGCAGCCAATAGAAGAAGAGATAGAAGCAGCCATGAGTTCATCTCCAAAAGAAGTTGGGTTATTATGATCAGAAAATGATAAGGAGTGTGACAACTGCAACAGGAAAGGTGCAAGTGTATATATAACTTCCAAGATTTTATTTACCATGAAGTAAGAACAAACCAATATCATCAAGGATTTGGGCACGTGTTTTTACTTTTTTTCAACCCAATAAGTGATTAACCTTATCGCTAAGATGCCGTGTTTGGCAAGTTTTTTACTTTTTGAATGATTAGTTATTTATCTCTTTTCTATTTTAGCTTCTGTTCTTCAACTTTTAGGTTTTGGTAAGGGTGAATCACCTCTTGGGTGGATAAGTTGGTGCATGGTAAACCACCCAAAGGTAGGAAAATCCATTTTATGTAACTAAACTTTATAATATTAATTTAATGCTTCTAAAGATATAGATTCTAGTGTGATTAGGATTTATGATGATAAATTTTTTTAATGTATAAATTACATTTTAAATATATGATAAGTAATTTATAATGTAATATAAAAATGTTTTCAGTAGTTTTTCTAAGATGTGTATATTATTAAACTAATTAATTTATTCATTCATTTTATTATTTTTTCGTGAAAAACTAACTTTATCCCTTCTATTCCTTAATAAATCACTTTATCTCTTTTTAATATAAGTCTGCTCGGGTAAATTTTGTTATAAATTCTATTCTGAGATGGAAATAAAAATTGTAATTTAAAATCAAGTTGTTCTTAAATAAAAAAAATTGCAGAAACTTACATGAAAATATAAATTAATTTTAATTCACAAAAAGTTGTTTCATTTTTTATTATTTTTCCTTAAAAGTGCTTACAAAAAAAAGAAGAAAATCCATTAAAATTATATCTACTTTTACTTAAAATGCTTTATTTGAATTGAATAGTGAAAGTAGAAAAAAGTAAAAAATAAAACAGAAGAAAAGTAAAAAATAAGTAAAAATTGAATTTGTTTAAATTATGAAAAACGGTAATGAATATTTTATTACAATATTATTTTCTTTGGACTTTTTATTAATATATTATTATTATTATTATTATTATTATTATTATTATTATTATTATTATTACTATTATTATTCACTTATTATATGACTCCCATCATCATGATCCGAAATTGGGCTTGTACAAAGATTTGTAGATTGGCCCATACCGTTTTCTGCTTGACCCATGTAATCCACTTATACAAAATTATGACTCCCCGATGTTCATAAAATGTCCAGTATTGTTCTCATTTTTCTGTAACTCTGTTTTGAATCTAATACTTTTTTTCTCCTTATTCATTCTTACAACAACTCATCACAGTGGTACAAACCACTTTTAACCTTTACAAGAAGTTTCTCCAATGGTTTGTTTTAAAATAATAATGTCAAAGAGAAGTCTGATATTTAAAAAAATTGCATAGTATACTTGACAGTTTGAATCTCGCAGGAAGCAAGTGCCTTGAGACTTTTGCCAATGGGTCCTGTCCTTGGCCCAATCCATAAGACCATAATGATGCTGTAGGGTCTCAGCAACCGCAGACTCAGAGAAGACCACAGTCATTCCTTGCGTTGTAAGCATCTTTTCTGGCCTACATTTCCGAGCACTCGGACTCTGATACAAAACGTTTGACAATAACATGTTTTTACTTTATTCTTCAATATTCATATATTTGACGCATGTTCAAAATTTCTTTATTCTTTATGTTGATTAATCAAAATCTTGACTAAGTCAATTTTATCTGTAACACTTTTTCATATAGTTTCATTGATTTTTTTTTAATAGACCTTATGGATGTTTTTATGAAACTAATTCAATAAGATACGTGGCATATATTAAGCAATATATCATTTTGAAAAGGAGTTAGAATATTATTAATTACAAGACAGATTTAATTAACTAAAACCAGCAAATGTTTTAGGCAGAAAGTAATTCATTTATTCTTAAGAAGTGCGAAAGCAAGTAATTTCTTGTCATTTTATTCATTTTGGATGAAAATACATATCATCATTAGCCCATAAGTAATACTCACTACCAATATGCAAACCTTAACCAAAATTTTTAACGCAAATTACATTTGTTTGGACTTGTTAACACAAACATAAAAGACATGAACACAAGAGGTCTTATGACCACACAAACATTACAGTAACAGTAACACCTTATGCCATTACTATAGACCCTCTAGATCTGAGCTAAGCGATTGATATCAATAGGGTAAGCATCCGATGCAGATTGAGCATTGTAAGCTCTCCTAGCAACAATAGTATTGGCAGATTCTGTTGGATGAAATGCATCCCAAAACAGGTATTCCCTCCTGTTCCTGCATGGGGGTTGGAGGGGCAAACATGTGATTTGACCATTGTTCCTTCCTACCCCACAGCACCCAGCATTTGTCACTCTAAATCCTGAAAATTAAAGACCATAACATGAGCATAAACTGTCTCCAAATTTCATTATCAACAAAGTAGCAAATGTTTAGGCATAACAGAAACAATTACCAAAGGAAGATGGGTTGCTTATGATATCTTGAAAGATACCATAAACGTTTACATAGATCGCTCTGGCATCCGGGAACTGGTTGTTGAATTGATCAACAAGAGATCTCAATCCGTTGTTGAATAATTGGTTTGCAGAATTGATTCTTGCCACACATGTTCTACCATCTGGGCTGTTTTGGGCCAATGCATTAGGGCTGCAACCTATTTGACCAACCCCAAATAACGCCAATTTTCTTGCGCCATTGTTGTACAAAATCTGAATCAATCACAAGCACAAAGCTATTTAGTTTTTAAACTGTTAACCTATCATTTGGGCTCTAATCTACACAACCTCATATCGGAATCATTTGATTTCTTCTATTGGTCATATTTATTACTAGTACAATTACTATTAGTTTACGTAACCAAAAAGATGGCTAGTTGAGGAGTTATGGATAAAACTTATGAAAGCTAATAGAAAATGTTCATGAGAAGAAGCAGATACTAACCCTGAGTTGCTGAGAATATGCCTGAATAAGAACATTAGCATACTGCTGGGGTGTGTACTGCCTACTGCTGGAATAGACTAAAGGCATGAAATAGTTGTTGAGGTAATCATTGCTACCCAATCCAATGGAATAGATGCACTTGCTCAAGTAATTTGCAGCTGTATTCTCATCTCCCAGTAAATTTACAATCTGGGACACCGTTCTTTGGTAATTTTGTACCTGCCCTCTAAAACTGATACGACCACCCTGCAGTTTAAGTAAAGTATATGAACAATTATAGAAAATAACCAAATGGTTGCCAAATTAAAGTAGAAAAAGTTATGGGCCAAAAACGCCAAAATTAATGAATAAATAAGCACCAGTTGCTGCCCAGTTTCCTCTCTAATGCCGGCAGCTGCAGAAGCATAATTGACTCCCCTAAGTATGTCTCGACCTCTAGCAGTTGCATAGGGACTAATGTAACCGTTGAACCCCAAAAGCTCAGCTGTTAAAGTTCAAGAGAAAGTTAGTAGAGAGTAAAATGTTTCATATATGCTTTACACACATATGCAACTATTAAAGACTCCATTTCGTCCATGTCCAGAATACACAGCTCCTACTTTCCTCTCACCTTCTTTTTCTTTTTATTATTACTATATCAGTATTTCTCGTTTCCCTCTTTTCTTTGACCAAGGACTATACCAGAACCAGATCTGTCTTAAATGGCAAATTCAATGCAGCCAAACCAACCCATGTGCTTGATATTTGAGGGGTAGACAGATAACTAAAGTTTGATATTTGAGGGGTAGACATATAACTAAAGTCAAAGAGTAGTAGTAACATGTGCACAGTTTGAAAAACTTCAGTAAAGTCGAATTTTTAGTTGCTGATAAAAGAAAATTCTCACTATATACTCTTCTATTTTATAAACTTTAATTCTAAGTTGGTACCGTGTAAATATTATTGTTCACTTTAATTTTTTTTATCAATAAAAACATAGTAATAAAAGAGTTTAATTGTCAGGCACAAAAATAATTAAATTTGTAATGAAAAGTGAAAATAAACAACGTTGAACGAAACCAAAACTTAAAAAGGGTTTTGAAATATGTTAGGAATAAAGCGACCTCAGATATTTACTCCCCAAGTTCTGGCTTTGTTTTCTGATTTCCGTGTGCTACTTTTTTATTTGATTTTGTATTTTCAGTGGCAAGTGATGTCTCACAAAGATAGTGCGTTCTTTAATTAGAAGCAGAAATTAATGTGCTGTGCTGGTATTCTTTTTGGCTAAATTTAGCATCAATGCATCGTATATATAATTGTGGTCCAATTGGTCATTAAATGTAATCTATGATCGATTACAGACTCATACATATTTATATAAGTTGAATTGAATTTGCATGTATACCTGTCTTGACTGAGTAGATGAAAAACGGGACAACAATATAAACTGAAAAACATTATTTGCATGACGTAAAATCTTAAGGTGGATAGAAGATTATGGTAACAGTATATCATATTCTGCTCAAGTAGCATGCAAGTTTGGTAAGCTAATTAAGAAATGTTTGAACTTTAACAACTTACTAACTAGTAATATATAAGCTAAAGAAAAACAAAAATATTATTTTTGATAAATTAACAAACTCACCGACTACATCAACAGTAGTTTTGCCATTGGAAAACCTTCCAGTTGGGCCACCAGGGAAGTCAATCCCATAAGGAAGGTAATTAGCTTTGGCCAATGAGTTGAGCTGGTTGTTGTTCCCATTATCCACCAAAGAGTCTCCAAAAATAAAGTAGCAAGGTACTTGTTGTGCAAATCCTACCCCATTACCCCATAAAACCAGAACCATCATCACTAACCCTATATTCATAATGTGCTTCCCAGATGCCATCGTCGCTAGAAATGAAGCTACAATTGCTAACTGTATGGTTTGGGATGATGAGTGGATGAGGAACTTGTGAATGAACAAAACTATTTATAGTAGCAGATGGAGGAAAAAGGACCAACCTTGTAGTCTTTTACAGTTGGGATATTATTGTAATGAGCATTAAATTCACGCGGATATAATGTGAAATTCAATGACGACAATCCCGGCTTGATCACTCTACCCCTACCATCATCTCTTTCTCCTCTTTAATATGGAATTGATTGCATTTTTGTAGTGATGGGAATTTCCCATGTATACGATATTTGTTACCAAATATCTAAATCAATATTACGAGGCCAAAGAGAAAAATTAATACCCTTTTATTTATCTTTTAATAATAATAGATGAATATAGAATTAGTGTATCATTTAAGTGAGTTCTAGAATTCAGTTTACTGGGAATTTGTTTGAGTATGCGTATTTATTATAAGTATATTACTCACTGATTCCTAACTTGCTGGAACAACATGGAAGGAGGATTTTAGGAAATTGTATAGATGGCCTATTACTGAAATGCTAAGATTTGAGTTGTTCTGGTTTTGAATGGATTTTAGAGTATGCCTACTGTTCTATACTGCAAGTTTGAAATATACTGCTATGGGGTGATATAGGTTTCTAGGAAGAGGGTGGAAACTATATTAGTAATCTTTTGGGTGGAAATTGTGCTTCTTATTTATAAATGCAATTTTGCTGATAAAAAAAAACACAAATTGAGAAAATTAAAATCCAAATTTTGTCTGCAACTTATTTTATATAAAAAAATTCAGGTTTAAATCTAAGATCTCATTAAATCAAAGTTCTTTTACATTCTATGGTCCAAATTATGAATGCAATAGTAAGTACTGTATTAGATAAAGTTTAAGTAAATTGAGGCAAAGAGAAGGCCTTCTTTATGAGGCGAGTCTCTTTCCTAATTAAGGGCATTCAATATAAGGTCTGAACTTGTATCTTTGTTATTGGCTGCGTTCAATCGATGTAATGTTCACAGAACATATATGATAATGTGAATCTCAAATCAACGTCAATCATTTTCTTCCTTCCTTCATCTCTTTTCTTTTTCTTTCTTTTATAAAACTGTCTGGATCTAGCTAGGTTACTTCCATAGAAATAAAATTGAGAATAATTAAGGAATTATTGAACATAGTTTATATCTATCCATAGACCTTCTGTGTAAACTCTTCATGCCTTTACTTTCTCTTCTGCTAGCTGTTAGTACATTGCAGAAAATGGAGAACAGAAAGGACTAAACAATTTTGAATTTTCGAAAGGGAAATAAATGTTGACAAGAAAACGAAATGAATGCAATGTCGGACAGCTTCATCCGGCTATGTCCCTAATCTATTCCAAGTTTCAAAATATTTATCCAGAATGATGATTGAAACTGTATTACTCACTCTTCCGTTTTATAAAAAATTGTTAGTTTTTTTATCGGTAAAAGGAAAAAATTGCTATAGTTGCTTTTCAAAAACATAATTTATAATTTTTATACAATTCTAGATTATTTTTTTTTTTGTTCTGGTTAAAGTTTTTAAAGGGCAGTGAGATCTAACTCCTATAATTATACACAGTGGAAGGAAATTATAAAAGTATATGAAAATGAAGGCAAGAACACATGGTCTTACTTTACCTGTCAACCACTTCTTATTATGATTACGTGAACGGAGATAAATAAATACATCATATTCAAAGAGGATAACTAGGAAAATGAAAAAAAAAAAAAAAAAAAAAAAAATATATATATATATATATATATATATATATATATATATATATAGTATAATGCATATTATCGTACATCAATCACTATTAATCACCCCACAAAAGTAAATAGCACACAAAATTACGATGGATTTCGCCTATTCAGAATACAAAACTTTTAAACAAAGAAACATCCCATCTTTATATTTCTTGATAAACTTAATCAACAACTTTTACCTACTGCTTTGTTATTGGTATGATTTGATACTCAGTGTCTTGATATTTGAGTAATTTTTAATATTCTTTTGGACTTCAAACAAACTTTCATTCTTTTTCAATTTTTTTATTTGATCTGATTTTAATTTTATTTCACAGTTATCTCTTTTATTTGATTATATTTTTATATTTAATTTTTTTCTCTAACCGTGTCGTTAAGCTAAATCTGCACTTATCAGTGATTTTGGGCAAAATAAGAAAATTGGACTGAAGAAGATGGCACACAGATGGGAAAATGAGTGAAATAATTTCTCTAGCATTGTTGTCGAAAACCAACAATCATATGACTCAAATAATTTCTCACTATCATTAACACTTGTAATGTCAACTGTGACATAAATATTGATACTGGTTTCCTATTAGCTGTAAAGTGCAGAGGATCCTTAGCTTAGTGAGATGCAGCAATATTTTCTATTGACCTGTGGAGCATGCAGTGCAGACACGGTTGTAGTGCAAATCGCAATTACAATTGGTGCACAACCGACGCAAATGTCAACGACAACTTGCTCAAAGCTCCATAGCTAAGTTTTGATCAATGATTTTTGGACTTTTTGCTTTAATTGAACAATAAAGTATTACTAGTAGTGAGTGTTGAAAAATTCAACCCTGTTATGTTAGTCGGTATGAAAGCCAAAAAATCATTGAATTTACTATCTTCTAACATTTATGTTTGGTTGACAACTTTCAAGCCTTATCCACCCACCATCATCAATACTCCTACTTTTATTTCTGGAAAGAACTAAGTATTAAAATATTGTATTAATATATTTCCATGAATTTTAGCATTGTTTTTGCTTACTCAAATTTATTAAAAACTGTATAATCATAAATTAGATTTAGAATAATGAAATTGATGTTGCGTCGATCAATAGTACAAATACTGATATTTCTGGTCCAACCTAGCTAGTAGAGAAAAGATATAAAAAAAGGATAAAAAATAAGTGAAGTTCATTGTTCAATCCAATTAAACCATTTTATTTACGTTTAGATTTAGCTTGTTAGCTTGATATAGGGTTCGGTTGCACTCTTAAGATCTGAGTCAAAGAAAACCTAGGCTAGCTTGATTTCACACTACAGAGGTTGATTTCAAGATCGTATACTGTTCTTCAATCCTATTCTTCCTTCATCTCATCCCTTGAAAATACCAAGTAATAAAAAACCGGAGAAGGTCGCAATTGTCTGATATTTTCTTCGTATATTTATCTTACAATCAGATCTCTCTTAATTGGTCATCCTTAAATGTAAATTTTAATCAAACATTAATAAAATATAAATATATATATTCCATCTCCAAAAATTACACATTAGAATGAAAGTTACTATGGCACAGCTTATTGCAACTACTAGAGAATTTTGTTACTACTAAGAGCTCTTTAGATCCGAGCTAAGCTATTTATATCAATAGGGTAAGCATCGGCTATGGATGGAGCATTGTAAGCTCTCCTACCAATGATAGTATTGGCAGCCTCACTTAGATGGTATGCATCCCAAAACAATACCTCGTTCCTGTTAGAGCATGGAAGTTGCTGTGGCACACATGTAATTTGACCATTGTTCCCTCCTACCCTACAGCAGGGAGCATTTATCACTCTGAAACCTGAAAATTGAACAAGAGCCCATGGCAACAAAATGAGCACCAACTATAACTATGTGCAAAATTTGAGTCCCAACAAAATACCAAATGTTCTAGGCAGAAAATAATTACCAAGAGGTGATGGGTTACTTATGATGTTTTGAAAGATACCATAAACATTTACATAGATGAATCTTGCATTCCGGAACTGGGTGTTGAGTTCATCAACCAGAGATCTCAATCTGTTGTTGAATAATTGAATTGGAGAATTGATTCTTTCCACACATGTTCTGCCATCTGGGCTGCTTTGGGCCAATGCATAAGGGCTGCAACCTATTGGAGCAATCCCAAATAACACCATTTTCCTTGCCCCGTAGTCGTACAGAACCTGAATCACAGACACAACAATCAAGCTTTTAATTTGTGAACCTTTATTTGAGCTTCTTACCTGCACAACTTTGTATAACAATAATTATTTAACCTTTTGTTGTTTCTTTTTACTAGACTTAATTTTACTTTATTGCCTCCTTAGTTTATCAGTTTTTGCTGATAAGTGAACCTAGTTAAAATGTCATAACTGTACACTAGAGGGTGTCATAAAAGAGTTTGCAATTTTTAGCAGTAAAATTGTATGAGAATGTTTGCATTGTATGCTTTTATTTAAATTTTATGTTCTTATTTGTAAGTGTGTTTTCATTAGAAGAAATTGTTTTCTTATGTGATTTCCTACAGGAATTATCCATATTAGGGAAGATAGTTGAAAATAACCAAAATGAAAGCTAATAGCATATACTAACCCTGAGGAATTGAGCATATTGCTGAATAAGAAGATTAGCATATTGATCTGGTGGGTACTGAGTGCTGGTGCGATAGAGTTGAGGCAAGAAATAGTTGTTAAGGTAATCTTCACTACCCAATCCAATTGAATAAATGCACCTATTCAGGTAAGTTGCAGTTCTGTTGGAATCTCTCAGTAAATTTAACATATAGGACACTACCCTTATGTGGTTTTGCACCTGCCCTCTAAAACTGGTCCGCCCTCCCTACAAAGTTCAGCACAAATCAACCATTATACAAAAAATAAACACCATAAGGCTACCAAATTAATGAAGAAAAAAAATAATTAAATGAGTACCAGGTTCTGCCCAGTTTCATCTCTAATTCCGGCACCTGCAGAAGCATAATTGACTCCGTAAAATATGTCTCGCTCAGTAACCCTTGAAAATGCACGTACGTAACCGTTCAACCCCAATGACTCAGCTGTTAAATTTCAAGAGAAGGTTAGACAACATTTCATATGTTTACATGCATATATATCAACTCTTTTTGTTAATACATCAACTTTTTTATTAAAATATATATATATCTATCTGATCAATCAGTTCATTTTTGTTGCTGATGCCTCTTCCTTCTTTATTTCCCTTCTACCACTTAAAGTACCTCTTTGTCCAAGAACTATACCAGAATTAGACTCTTTACTTGCACATTCACTGCAGCCAAACAAAAGCATGTGCTTGGTTGGTATTGGAGGGTTAGGCAGGCACCTAAGGAGGAATAATGACTCAAAGGGCAATATGCTCACTCATTCAAAACTTCGAGTTATTGATTATGTTTTAAGTTAAGATCATTTATAAAAATCTTGAATGATAAAAAATAAACAAAATTATAAATAAATTATATTTTAACTAAATTGTATAATTTTAATTTTCTTAAAATGGATTCAAGATATAATCTGCTAATATTCTCCCAATCAAATGATTATTTTTCCATCAAAATCGAATAATTTAACTATCATAAGTAATACTAAGCATATAATAACGTACACGTGAGACTGGTTTTAAGAGTTTCTTAGTTAGCAATATGTTTTGCAGTATGTGGTGAAGTCAATGGCAAAGCTTCATTGAGGGCACAATGGTGATTTACAAATCTAACTGAGTTAATTTTAGCATTCGGAGGGACTACATTGCTGTATTTTTGTATTTCTGTAAGTTAAGGGTCTTGATTAAATAAATAAAATACTAATTTACAGCTTATATCCCAAAGATTTTAGATTATTTTATGAACAGCTTGTTTTTCATTAAAAAAACCCAAATTTGGAAAGAAAATGTAATATTTTCCAAAAATATACTATTATTACTATATAAAATATAAAAGAAGAAATTATTAGAAAAAGAGGATAAATTAAGAAACTGACCTACAACATCAACCAAGGTTTTGCCATTGGAAAACCTTCCGGTTGGGCCAAGAGGGTAGTCAATCCCATAAGGGAGGTAATTAGCTTTTGCATATGACCAAAGGTTGTTGTTGTTCCCACTATCTGCCATAGAGTCTCCAAAAATAAAGTAGCATGGAGCTTGTTGTGCACCTCCAATCACACTCCACAAACCCACACCCACTATTACCACTGCCACTATATTCATATTCAACTTCACCTCTAACTCTGCCTTTCACTTAACAAACCAAATTAACAACAATAATTTATATGCTATGTGTAGTAATGCGACTCATATCACCAAAACTATATATAGTAGTAGAAGGAAGAGAAAAAACCAACCTTTTATGGTATTCTGTTTTTATGAGCATTAATTCACCCAGACTTAATGTGAAATTGAATCACTTACATTAAACCCACATTAGCCTTGTACCACTTATAGCCATAACTGGTTCAAAATAATTAAAGTCTATTAACTAGTTGCTTTTAAATTTTGTGTTTGGATAAAACTCTATTTATACACACTAACATAAAAATAATATGGAGATTCTCCATACATGAAACTATATATTTGAAAATCCTTTAGAATGTTACAAATTTAGTGTTGAAGAATAATTTTGTGTTAAATGGCCAAACACCACATTTATCTTTTTTTTTTTCATTGATGATAAGTGTTTTCTCCATCTTTATTATAAAGTGAAAACAATATATTTTCTAAATGTTAAAGTTTTGATAATAAAATTGTTCTTCAAAATAAACAAAAAGAAATTCAAAAAACTAAATAGATTCTAAAATGTCTCACATGTATAATGTTAAAGAAATACTTTTTCTCTTTAAAAGAAGTTAGACAAGATATTTTTTTCAAAAGCTAGATTGAATATTTATTTTAAAATATCTACTTTAATGAATATATAATTTTCAAAAAGTACTACTTGAATTTTTTTGCAGAATTTGCTGTAGTTTCATGTGCGAGTGTTTTTATGAGATAGTGTATAATTTTTTGTTTTTGTTTTTAGTTTGTTATCCTTTTTTTTAATTATATTATTAGTTTAAATATCTTTTAGTTAGGTTGAGGATGGATATCTATGGAAAATCTGATCGCAACTTTAATGGAATATTTCTTTTCAATCGCATTTTTTGCTCAAAATAAGCTATTTAAAAACTTTAAAAAAAAAAAAAAACAAGTCTATTATCAATCATACCAATTTATTACCTTTAAAGTTTCTATTATGTGATCCATTGAATTGGGAAATGATTTTTGAAAAACCTAAATCAATCCAAAATAAATATACATTTGATTGATTTAGTTATTTAAATCTAAATATTTCTTAAACTCCAACTAACCCAACCTAATATCCTTACATTTAAGTATCTTAAAAAATTAAAAATAGATCATTGGAATTAGGAAGCATGTATTCATTTAGGGCAATGCGTTTACTTTTTTCCTTCGCTGGTAGTGCTCCACAGAAATTGGAAAGTGGAGTACCAAACAATTTTGAATTTTGGAATGGAAAATTAAAGTTTGGAGGTAGCAGGAGAAACAGGGAATTTGAAACTAAGAGTCCACAAGAACATCAAATGAATCCTATGCACGTAGGACACCTTCATCACGTCGTTATCCTCTATTTACTAAGAATATTATTTTTTGTTTTTGTATGAAAGTTTAAGAAGATATTAACATTTAAGTTAGTTGAAAAATAAATAAATACTAAATATATAATAAGGAATCGTGTATATATTGTGGTTTTCGCCGATTTATCATTTTAGAGAATTTTTATTTGTATACGCCTTGAGGGTGAACTTATACTATCATTAATTTTTTATTAGTTATTTTCAAATATGATTAATACTACAAGTATTTATTAACATGCAATAGGGATTTTAATGTATTAACTTTGTTATGAAATGTTTTTATATAGACAGGATCGTTCTCATATTTTTTTTTTTTTTCATGTCATGTTATCCATGATAGTCGTTTAATAAGTTCGGACTTTGTTACCAAGGTAATTTCAATAATTTGATATGTTGTTTTTGGTTAATATTAATATACTAACCTTCTGTACCAGAAGAAGTATCAATGACGGACAAATCTTAAAAAGGAAAAATTCATTTATTTGAGTATTTGACTAACATCATATATACCATTTAATTATTAATAAGTATTTAGAGACATTTATTTAAAAGTGTTTAATGTTTTTATTATATGTCCAAACTGACTTTAAAATAATTAATAAATTCTTTTTGTGTTCTTTTAAATTTGTTTTTTCTTAGCTATTATTTATCAAGAAAGTATCAAATAGCAAATGAGACATAGATGGACGCTATCTTTCTTTAGTTCAATTATAAAATTATGTCCTTAGCTAAGGTAGAATCCAAGCGTGGTAATTTGAATGAAAAAATAAATATTTACTATAATGATTACAAAAAAAAAAATTATAATTACTTCTTTTAGTAATTAAAAGTGTTTTGGTAAAATAAACAAAACTAGAGAGTAGATCATGCCTTGAGATGGTCGGTCCATACCTTGGTGGAAGTAGCCATCTATTCGTAAATGCTACTTCATGCTAAACTTTAATTATTTTGGCTGGGCATTCACTAACAAGCTTGGATTTCAGTACTAATAAATGAATAAATTTAATTTTTTTTACACTGTCATTATAATAATATATATACTTAGAACATTTCTAATTACACAAGTATGGTGGAGTTGTTTAACTCGTTGTATTGTCAGCTCAACAAGTCATATAAGATTTAAGAAATTTAACAAGTATATTTTCAATAAATAATTATAATTTAAAACTTAAAATGAATTTTGTTATTGTTTTTATCACTTTTAAAATTTGTTAATAACATTGTTTATATGATAAACAATTCTTATTTTTTGAGTGACCTCACTCAACCAAAAATAGTTGGAATTACGTGAAAGGTGGAAATTTATGGTGGCTATAGATATATAGGTAGAGCTATAGACTATAGTGAAGAAGTAAGGGATGACGGAAGGGACTAGGTAGAACTAAGGGCAACAATTGTCTAGTCAACTATAATTGTAAAGTGTGACGTAAGACTTGAAGCTTCTTTTCATTACTCCACAACTTGGTTAATTTATTATATTAGGTACCAAATACCAAGTTCAACTGTGATTGCATTGCTCCTTCTACTTTCAAACTAAAATACCAATGTTATATCATGCAATAATATCCAAGATTCTTTATAACTCCCTCTGTAAAAATGAAAACTAAGGCATATCTAAAAGTGATCAAGCATACAAACACAAGCACAAAGTGGAAGAAATTCAAGATGCTGCATTTGATTCAAATGGAAAGAAGGTTCAACCTAAACGGACTTAAAATAATGCATTGACTAGAATTTGCAGCTTAATTTTTATCATGCTAATTAAAAATATTTTTAAGTTTATTCATTTATTTCAATAAAAGTAACAGCATCTCTTAAACTAATTTTAATCACATTTTAGAAAATAGGGATCAAATTCGATATTTTTTATTTATATTTGAGTTTAAAAAGAGTATTTTGTTTTGCTTGCTCAAGCAAATAGTAATGTTGCTGGTGCTGGAACTGCTGTATTATTAGTTGGGTGTTGACAATGAAGTGGACTCTGTCTTTGGATTGGGCTTCAACTATGAGTTTGCTTACAAACATGAGTTTGCTTCGGTACAGCTTTATTCTGCTTCCTCTACCATTACGCTAAGAATCTTAGGTCACCTTTTCTTACTATGAAATAGATATTCCGAAATCTAATTACACTAAAATACCATTTTAGAATAAAATGTGGTGATACAAGATTTTAAGGAGGTACAGGAAGTTGAGCTCAGAAAAATGCCCTGTATTCCTGTTTTTAAAATTTTTGTTTGCTTCGTTGGAAGTAGAAATTTCTTTTATTTACTTCAACCATCAATTTTGAGGATTGACCAGTGATTATGCTATTTATTTTCACACCGATTTTTTTATTTTTTTTTTATAATTATCTTGTTTTTCTATATGCAAACCTTAGAGTTTGGAAACTGGAATGAACAGCATTTAAATGTAAAAATCATTTGGATCCAGATAAATGAAAATGAAGCTGCAGATTCCGCTGTGAGCTTATTAAATTTACCTTAAGATAAATTATGGTATTTTTTTTAACTCGCTCCAATTGAATAAAATCCATAACCAAGATTCTCTCAAACAAATTTTATAGAAAACATTTCATATTTACAGTTTCCTCACTCAATCGTTAATTGATAAAAAAAACAGTAAATTTAACTGTTAATTCCTGCTGAAATCTAGTATCCTAAGCAAAACAGAGTGAAAGCAAAAAAAAGAAAAAAAAATACATAATCCTTAAAAATCCTCAAATGATCCAAATTCTTGCAAATTCCTAGCTATAGATCAGAGTCTTTACCATTAACAGGAAAGAATTGCAACAACAAATCTTTGACAACCTGAATCAAAGCCTTTAAATCATTGTTACCCAATTCAAGACAATCCCTGATTAATCCTCCTTCCACCACCTCTTTCTGAAACGTCTCCCCCATTTCCCTCATCACTCCCTGTCATTCCACATGCTAAAATTCATCACTAACGCAGTAACCACAAATAACGAGGTTGTATCATAGCATACAATACAACTACGTTTAGTTACAAACTAATACAAAATGAATATAAAAAAATAAAAAACAAAGGTTAAAGTGCTTTGATCCCTAAGTAACGAGTTTAGTCCCCTTTTTTGGAGCAATTTGTCACTGTTAGAGAGAAAAACGCAGATATTTTATACTGTGGGATACTGTTCTTTAATGTTAACAAGAAGGACCAAAACTTAGACAAACATGCATTCGCATTAAAACTTACCTTTTTTTCGTATATAAACTAAAATAAAAACAAGAATAAACATAAATGAGGATTCAAACATACCATTTTTTTATACACGGTGTCAATAGTTCCTATTGTCCTTTATAGTCTTTTTTAAATAAAATATTTTATAACGTGAATGCAACATTAATTACATTGTTTACTTTTATTAAATATTATAATTATGGGTATTTTATTACAAAATAAAAATTTTGATATATTGACAATATTTAAAAAAAACAATATAATTAACTAAGTTAAGTTTTATTCATATGTATAATTATGTTATAAGAATTTTTTATTAAAGACATAAGAAAAAATTATTAAGTCAGAAGTCACTTATATATATTAAAGAGGAATCATATAAAAACATCGCTTCTGTTTTTGTAGAAGAAACTTATTATACAATTTGAATTTGTAAAAGGTTTAAAAAAATAAGTTGATTTATAAATATGAAAATTTATAATTATTATTTAATTGTTTCCATAATAACAATTGTCATATAATTATTATGTAAATAATTTAATTTTTGTCTCAATTACACTATTAGAATTATAAAAAAATGTAAATAGAAGAAAACAAGCCTTTTACGTACCGACTGGCGAAATGCTTTGAGGAGCTTGCTGGAGAGCGACTTTGAGACGGTGAGGACACTCCGGTAATTTCGCGAAACCCAAGCGGACCTTTCCGCGACCGATTCCAAACGAGTCAACTCAGTCAAGACCCTCAGCAACTCGTTCATGTCCGAAACGGCGCCGTAGAGGTCCGTGAAGGACAAGTCCGTCCACGACCATGTCCAGACGAGTTTGACGAAGCCGAGGACGGTTCCCCGGTCGAGGCTGTTGGCCATGGCCCTGGCTCGGTCGGCGCCAACGTCGTCGCCGCGCGCGGCCCGGAGGTTGGCGACGCCGATGAGAAGGGAATGCGAAAGGGAGAAGAGGTTTCGGTAACGGAAGTAAGAGGAGAAAGATAAGGATTGAGAAGGAGATGGGGCGGTTGCGACGAGAATGAAAGCGACGAAGAAGACGGTGATCGAGTGTGATCGTACGGTTGCCATTGGATTTGGAGGTAAAGAAAAAATCATGGAATTTGAAAAAGTTTTGTAAATAAAATTCACTGTTTATATCAGATCTGAGCGGTGAGACGGTGCTTCGGAACTGGTATACTTTGTCGGGTCGGGTCATCATATTTTCTACTCCTTTTCTTTTGTTTTAGGATTCTTAACTTCGAAGTAATACATAAAATAAAATCTAATTACAAGTTATAAAGTTATAAATGTAAGTTATAAATGTGAGAATGGATTTACAATGTAAGTTGTTTTTTATATCCTTTTATTGATGAGGGGATATAAGAAGTTTCAAGTTATAAAATTACACATTTATCTTTCAATTTACGTGAAATTTTTTTACTTTTGATTCGAAAATAATGTGATACTTTAGGTATATAAAGTAAGGTCTTAAAATGAGTTAAAATCTTTGAGTTGGCTCATTCTCTATTCGAGTGATGTTGGATTGATTTAATACAATTTTTTAAAAATGCTAATTAAATTAAATCTGATTCATTTGACTTCGAAGGTAAACGGGTTTGAATAAGGGTGGATGTGAATTGACCTCTACTCCATCGATAACAGTTTTTTATCACTCTTTAATCCTTTTTCTTATTATAATTATTTACTACCTCTACAATTTTATTTTTCTAAAAATTATAATGTTATTCATAAAAACTATAATGTTTTTCAATAGTATTTTAATTTATTTGTTTGTCTATCATTCACATTTTCATTTTGACTTTCGATCTTTATTCTTTATAATAATACTTAGTAAGGTGAATATTTTCATTGCAGTGAGTGATTCAATTCATTTTGATTGTAATATTATATATATATATATATATATATATATATAAAATAAGTTAAGAAAATAAAATATGTTTAAATGAGTTAAATATGGATGATAATAGGATGAGTGTAACTTTAATTATTTCATTTTTATCTCAAAATGAAAATTTATTTACATCCTCATTTTCGAAGTAAAAAATCATCTACATTTTCATTTTTAAAATGAAAATTTATCCTCATCTTCATAGTATAAATTTTCTCTCATTCCCTACTTTATCCGAGCACAGGTATATTCTTAATTTTTCTAAATATTAATTAAATATTTTTCCCCATTTCATTAAAGTATAGGTATACTCTTAACTTTTCTAAATATTAATTAAATATTATTTTATAAAAGATGAAACTCAGAGCAAATGAAATATTATGAGGTGTATTTAATATCAAAAGGATAAACATTTCCTTTAATCCAATATTCAATATCAAATATAAAAAAAAAAATTACAATCTTACATTATGAGAATATAAAGTCAATCATTATAAAAGTTATCAAATTTATATTCTAAAAATAAGTTAGGAAAGGAAAGATCAATAAAACTTAATATAATTTTTTATTATTATCTAGCTAATGAAATAAATATTTTAATAATTAAGACATGTATAGATATTTTGGATGTGTATATACTCATCTTTATTTTCAAAATATTAGTCATACTTATGACTCATAATGAGTTTGAACAATATTCATAAAAACGAATTCATTTATTATTTTTAAAGTTAGTCCACCAACCTCTAATAACTGAAACAGGGTTACAAATACCTATAATAAATTACATTTACTCACTTTAACATATTATAGGACATAATCAATTATCTTATAAGAACAATCAATTATATATGTAACACAATATAATTATATATATATATATATATATATATATATATATATATATATAATATAATATTTTTTTTTTTTTTTTTTTTTTTATTTTATTTACATTGCAATTTAACTGTGATTTTTTTTGTCACGTTGTATATTGTATGGTTAATATCAATTAAGTACTCGTATGGTTAATATTAATTAAGTCCTCAACTACATAATTTGAAATTTTGTTCAAATATTTCGCAATTTTTTTATTTAAATTTTATTTTTTTTGTAAAAATTATTTTTCTACATTTATAATATGATATATATATATATATATATATATATATATATATATATATATATATATATATATTTTTT
>Ga0209489_105593_pt1 | contig 21543 bp, 11 predicted proteins | sample SiratrowhiteBW_FD_187527 | JGI IMG/M metagenome (GOLD analysis project Ga0209489, IMG submission 187527) | Root nodule microbial communities of legume samples collected from California, USA - Siratro white BW (SPAdes) (version 2) | ecosystem: Host-associated > Plants > Roots > Nodule | place...
ATCAGAGGAATCGGTGTGAATGATTTTTACATGTGCATCAGTTGTGAGTAGTTACTAATGTTGTATTTCATTATCAAGTCCAAAATATGAATGAGGGAAAGAGATGAAGTTCAATCCCAAAGTCCTTCTAAACCTTGCAAACTCCGTTTTTATAATTGTTACTTATTTTTAATTGTTCTTTTACGTTTCTTGACTCAAACCATTATCAAATCATCTGAAAACCTGTAATTACTTAGTGAGTAGTGACGCTAAGTTCTAAAACAAAACTGTTCTCTGTGGGATCGACATCCTTACTTTATAAATCTATATTACTTGTGACTCGATACACTTGCCGAATAAAAGTCTTAACATAAGACTTTAAAAAAAAATAAAGTATCATGTATTTGATGTATTTACGCTATCATATTAAGATAAATGTTTAAATGGATAACATTTATTCAGAATAATTTCAATTTCTTAATGTTTTTTAATATTTGCACCTCCTAAAAGATGATATTGCGAAAAATACTTCGATAATATGTTACATCTTTGATCTGCATTACGCGTTCCCCCATGATTCACAAAGTGGCTTTCACTAGTATTTGTGATGCCCTTCCACTAAGATATAGTTCTGTTGCCTTCAATAAGAAATATCTGTCACGGCTTCTCAAAATAAGTATTTTTAAATAATTACTTTTCAAAACAATAGCTTATTCGAGAAATAGATAGAATTTATTTATGAATTAGGAGTCTTCCAAAAGTAGCAAATATGTTTCATTAATTAAGAGTGGTAAGTCCTAATCAAGACTGGGTAAGGAAGTTCATTGACTAGAAAATGGTGATAGGGAAAGTAAGAAAAAGGTAATGCAAGAAGAATGATGCCTTTTTGACAAAGAAGCACAAAGCAAAATTGATTATCAATTGCGGGATTTGTAAAAGCAAGATGAAGAGGATGTCTGTGTAACACAAGCAACAAGAGATCTTAGTAGTCAATTCGTAACGCGTTGTTATCGATTTGAATTGGACCCTCCACTGAAACCTTAGAAAACTCTACTCAACACGAGGCAATGCCACAACCCCTTCTTTCAAATTCACCATAATCTCTGATGCATCATGCCACCATTCTTTTTCAATCACAGGTCCATTTTTGTGCCCCCATCACATTGCATGCCTCGCTTCTGTACCTAATTCTTACTTTCACTTTCACTTCTTCTGTAGTCCTCGCTTCTGTACCTAATTCTTTATTGGAACAACCCAAATCAAATGTTTTATCTTTTTTCAGAATACAAAAACCCTCCATTCGTGATGATCTGAATTTCAATCAATTCTACCATTTTAGAACAAGTCATAGAAATTAGGCCTTGGCATGTCCACTGTCGATAAACATGATAATCATCATTGCATAGAATGAAAAACTAGGAGTTGATTAATGCTTGTAATTTGCCAACCCCATCTCTAGGAAAGAAAAGTGGGGGGTGTTCTAAAAACGGGCATCAATCATGGTGTATTGAGATGCTCTAGAAAGTGAGCATAAATATTCTTGTTGCTCTTTCAGTGAGATGTAAAAATAAACACCTATAAGGGTGCAATCATGGTTCATGTCCCCCTTGAAAGAAGCTTGATATTCACACCTAGATGCAAACAGGGAGTGTAGCTGAAGACTTTTGCCAAACCCCATTTGATTCCTTTATTTATTTATTTATCTTTTTTTCAATTGAATATGGTGATTTTTCTTCACCAACTGCCGCCAACATGAACTAAAATTACATAGCATAAAAAATATTGAAGGGTAAGATGTAATTGATCGAAAGAGGAAGAGGTTTGGAGCAGAGTCCGTGTCAAAAGGGGCTAAGATCCTTATAGGACCCCGCAAGGATCTCTACCTTTAGCTGGTTACGCTAACCCTTGTTTCTCTCACATATACTTCTTATCATACTATTATTATTATTATTGTTATGTAATAATAAATAAATAAATAATAATGATAATGTGGACAGTAAAATAGATATGTTACAGAGAGGTAAATTGATAGAGATAGTTAATTTGATGTTGGTTGTTGGCATAAGTGAGAATGTTGTTGGTGGGGCCCACAATAAGTCTTTATACGAGTTCAATGATGCATTCCGCCCATGATTGGAGACCCACCGCCGACCACCATCACCGTCCTACGTGGACTGTGCCTGTCCACATCATTGTCTAAGATATCTAATATACTTTTCTTTACTATAGCCAAAGGAGTGTTTTAAGTTTGTTTAAGGTTATATTTTACATAATTTGTTGCCTTAAAAACAACTTTAAAATGTTCATCTATGTAACTTGTTTTTTTTGTCTTTTATTACATATGTTAGAAAGTTTTGTAAGGAACATGTACTTTATAAATTACCTACTGTATTAATTATTAATAAATAATTTTCTTTTTCACTCGTTTTATTAGTTACCGTGGATCTCTAACAATTTTTGAAACAACATCTACATAAAGATTATGATAATAATAATAATAACATTTTACTTATACCAACTAAAATAATTTGCAACAAAGTTAGGAGATTAACAGACGTGTTCCATATATTATGATTCCAAAATTACTACTTATGATTAATGATTTTGCGTAAAAGATATGGTTCTTTTTACTAACATAAATTGGTGAACGCATTTGACATCTACTTTGCTTCTCTTTCGTCACCAATTAGGCCACGTATTTTACAGGGAGGACCACCACAAACAGGAGATTCTATCCAATACTCCATTGTTACACCATTTGCCATGCATGTGGCTATTAAACAAAATCGCCTCGCAAGTTATAAAATTGGAATACGTAATTTAAGGACAATGGATTTACTTTTTCACTAAACTTTTTATGTCATATAATTGTTAGATTCCAACATTATGATGATAACTTATTAACAATTTGTTTTTCTCTACAAGAGGGTAAATGTGCCTTAAGCATTTTTCAATTCAGATGTTTTAGATGAAATAAAAGGAATACGCTCGATCTTATAGATTGATTTTTGAGTATAAAGTAATTCATATATCAAATTATGATGATAATTTATGAACTAATTTTAGATGCATAACTGAACTAATTAAATTTCTCAATAACACGCTTATCTTAAAAGTATCATTTTTATAAATACACAATCTTTCACAAAATAAATATTTTAACTTCTAAATTAATCATTCTTACACTTGATGAAATGATATAGTTATGGTCAATCATCACATCTGAGATAATACTCGTTTTGGAGTTTCGTTACATGTTTGTTTTTAGAAAGTACCTATGAGAATATTGGGTGTACTAGAACATGGTCGACAATCAAGGACTAACGAAATGAGATTACCACAATAGATGTCAATGTTCAGACCTCAAGTTAGTTAAAATAACATCGTTGGAGTCAATCATCGTATCTAAGGTATTATCCATTTTGGAAGTTGGGATTCCATCATTTTTTTATCTTTAAAAGATATCTCGAAATGTTTAAGGGAGGACGATATATTTAGATTGAGTTTGACCTCACTCTTACAATATAACTATTGTGTACTAGAACAATAAATACATCTATTATTTATTTTCTTTTCTTAATTAAATATTTTAGAAATAAACATTGAATTAATATTTTGAACATGAAATAAACTATAATGTATTTGTATAATTTTTGAATTAGTGAGTTGTTATGAAATAGAACTAATCATAACCATAGCATTGCAAAACATTATATTCAAAATTCGTAACTTGTAACAAACTCAAAAGTAGTTTGAACAAGGTAAGAAGAAAGTGACGAGGACTAGCAACTGATTAATCCTGCTACTTACATTGACAAGGGTTTTTGCCAAACATAATAATAGTTGAAGATGTGAGATCTTCTTCAAGATGGCATGGTGGAGACCACTTTGAATAAATACCCCACTAGTTCAATATCTTTGTCAAACTCGTCTCTTTCTCTTAAGCCTCTAGAAGGAAACTGCTACATTTTAATTATATATGCAATGAAAAGGGCAGTAATTATTGCAAAATTAATTAATTATATTCCAAGCTATCAACACCCCTCACCCTACTCGATAAAAGACCATGAAACAGGCCGCGATAAAAAAATCTTGTTCTTTCACCATTGGCCCAAATGGTCCACACAACGTTGCCAATCTCAAAAAGAATGAACAATTCACCTATGAACACTTGTACACATAAAAGAAACCACTAACGTTTACATATGCCATTGCCGACATTTAATGTTCCTCTTCTATTTGTGTGTGAGTATATACTATGCTTGATAGTTACTGATCCAATATCTATAGCACAATGATGCATATAAAAACAAAATATCATAGATTCCTCAATCTTCCACCCTTTAAGTCCATGTGTTCATTTTCTTCAATTGTTAAAGTAGGAGGAGTCGCACTTGATCAACTGCTAGCTATACTCTTGGGTGTGCAGCCATTTATATATATGTTAAAAGAATTAGAAAGAAAACTTGTTTTAAATTGGTGAAACTTATCGATGAAGTATCCACGAGCAAGAATGGGCGATAATAGAATTAATTGGTATGTATAAATTGGTATGAAAGGAATAATATTATTGTAATTTGAAGAGAGATTGGAAAAGAATTTGATTTGAACTATAACTCTGTAGGAGGACCAAAGAAGGTGTGGGGTTCCTGGGTAATCAAAGGCATGGGCTTAGGAGGAATGTTTGGATATTTTTTGTCTTTTCTTTGTTTATCTTCTACGTAAAGTTGGAAGACAAATTCACCAACTCGTGACTTACACGTTGGTTAATCACACTGTTGTTGCTCAACTTACGTTTTATCTCCTTTTCCATTGTTTCTTCCCCAAAATACTTGTCGAGAAATGATTCCAAGACCGTAAATTTGTACCTTAAAATGGGCACTGTGCGCTTCAGAAAAAGAAGGCCACAAAAGAAAATTAGATTTCGGATTTTCTATGTCAATATTAAGTCCATAATTAACCAAAACCATAGCAATAAACTCGTTTATAATATTTAATTAGCGAAATATGTATATTATCTTAACCAGACAGACAGTTCTGAGATTATTTAACAATATTTGTCTGTTTTGTCAGATGAAGATAACAATGAAGCATAAAGAATTCTATCGCTCACGTGAAAACTAAAATATTCTCACAAATCACAATGTTATATCTTCATCGTGAAGTTATCAAGCCGCAGAAGATAAAACAATTCTCAAGTCCCAACCGCAATATATATAATAATAAGAGTGTGTAATATATATATATATATATTTGTCTTTGTAATTTTTTTCCTATAGAAACCTGCCTTGTTCATTTACAAAAATTATATTAGAGTTCACCATTTGAATAAATTAAGTTAGATTGGATTCTTGTGGATGTTGCAAGTTGAGATAATGGGCTTCTAAATTTTGCCAATTCTCAACAGGATTAATGAATGGTAGAAATTGATGAGTATTAAAGAAACTTTTTGGTTCAAATCAATAGAAATGTCATCAAAATGTTAACATATATGTAATGGTTATAAATGACATTTTTTATATTTAGGTGAGTTTAGTGTGAGATGAATTGTCTAATAATAATGATACTTTATCTTGAAGTATATAACTTGTTCTCAACTAAGATGTGATTCATTATTTAAATGTTGTACTTGTAAAGGATAGTTCTATTTAAAGGATCATATCATCACAAAATTAATGATGTGGAAAAAGTATATGTTTTTTATATATGGTGTCCTCTTCAGCTTTATATAGGAGTGGAAAAGTTATTTTTTATTAATTTATTCTTTATACTGATAAAAGAAAATACCATTACAAAATTAATTTCTTTGTATAATTTACATGAGATTATATTCTTAGATAAAGTTTAACATGTCTGATTATTTATAATAAACTTGTTACGATATTAAATTGAGAGTCTTTGAGGAAAGATAGATAGTTTTAAACCTAACATTTGCAAAATAATAGTTCTCATTATAAAACACTTTTTTTTCTCATTATCTCATATAAACACTTTTTATTTCATTAACTCGAGAAAGAGAATTCAACCTAACTAATTTTCTAATATTTAAATAATTAAACCGTATATAAACTCTGAAAAATCAAAGGAGTAACAATTTGAAATAATTAGGAGGTCTTATATTATTACATTTCTTAGGTAAATAAATCTTAATGAATAAATAAGAGGAATTTTCTTTTTCCAAATACTCAGGGAGTGATAATTTGAAATAGTCAGGAGGTCTAAGATTATTATTACATTTCTTCTATAAATAAATCTTAAAGAATAAATAAGAAGATTTTTTTCCCCAAATACTCTAACTTGTAGCGCCGTAATAACTTTGGACTAAAACAAAATTACATATATTATGTATTTAAGTATTAATTTTAATCGAATTTCGCAATTTGAGTATGCTCTCAGTTGAGACAACTCATTGTGTAGATTGGACAATAATATTAATTTAAAACAATTTGTTTCTTAAATAATTTTATTTACTGAAATAAAAGTTATACCTAAAAAAGTATGTGTAGATAATTTTCTTGTAAATACTTTTTAAAAAATGAAGTAATAATTTTCATAAGTTAATCTTAAATTATGATTTTTTTAATTCGTTATACTATAACTAAATGATTTTTTTTTTTTACTTAATTCGTTATACTATGAAATACATAAGTGAGTTTCTTTTATCAATAATATTTTTTTTATTAAAAAATTTAATCTGAGACTTTCCTTAAAGGAATCGGTCTATTACTATCTATATTAATGATTTAGTGCTTAAATTGTTGTTATTAATAAATAAGTGAAAGCTTCTAAGTTAATTCATCCTTTCTTTAATCTTCGGATAGAGCTTAACCAAGGACCTCATGCAGGTGAAGCCAACCACAGAAGGAATATATAATAAAAAATAACCAAATTTATTATTATTGGAGAATATTATATACGATTTGCTACACATATATGTGATGCTTTTCATAATATATTTGTAATATTTGAAATTCGATAATAATTATTAGAACCAAATGGGAAAAGAAGTAAGCATTCAAACGAAAAAGACGAAATAAGAAAGCTATACGCAAAGGGTAATATCGAAGAGAAGCTTTTGACTATATTAATTTAACGTTTACCTACGATTTTAGTCTTAAAATGATCAATTGTAGGCTTTATTTCTGAAAAAATATTATTTATCTTAATTCTTAAAAATAAGAAAATATATATTTATGATTTTAGTATTGACAAAAAAAACTCAAATTACATTTTTTTTATTACAGGCACAAACTCAAAATGTATTTTTTTTATTAAAGGCACAAACTCAAAATGTATTTTTTTATGTGTAAAAATTAAAGCTAAATATTTAAGCACTGAATAGCTTGGGTGGTCATTTTGGGCTAACGTGGCATGTTGTCCATAGACTGAAACCATTATGCCCAAAAAAAGTGTAGGAGGATGCTATACACTATGGCCTTTTCACACTTCAATTTGTATTATTTCAAAATTTATTTCTTAATGTAAATAATCACTAAAGCTTTGTCAGAATATCTTTGCCAGTTATCCTTAAAATTCCATTGTACGAAAAGAAAAGCATTATATAATTCAATTAAAATGTATGGATCATTTTAAAATTAATTATTTGTTAAATTAACTGATATTATTAAATAAGATAAAAATATGCTCACATGTATTTATTTTGCCACCGAGAAATAAAATGAGTGAGAGATAAAAATCGTATCTTCTAACTAATACTGATACTAGCGAAAATATAAGCTGTGACATATTTATTAATATCAGTGAAAATATGACATTACTGTATTTGTATCTTTGCATTTTCTACAATGTTCGTTTATTTTAGTTTTAATTTTAAATATACTAAATATTATAGTCTAATATATATATATATATATATATATATATATATATATATATAATTTATAGCAATATGTAATTCAATATATATAACGAGCTCGTATTGTCTTAATATATAACCATATATAATCAGATATTTCTATTTAGTGTTATTATATAAAGAGAGGGTGGAAGAGAGGGAGGAAGGAAGGGATCCTAATGCTAATTTTTTAACGTTTAGAAATGTATAAAAAATATGGTATTATTCTCTAAGTGAGATTTTATATCTAAACACAAGTTAGATAAGAGAAGGAGAAGTATTTTAATTTATATTTTAAAAATTAAGGAATATATTTAAAATTGTTTAACTCATTAAAATAGAAAAAATTAGTCATTATATATAAAATCATAGAAAAATATGTAAACACGTTAATAAAAGAGAAAGGATTGTGGTTTTATACGTTGAAGATCTATGTATAATTGTTTATCTCTACAGAAGTTTAAAGGGAACTAAAATAAAGAAATAAATTAAACATAATTTTTACGTGTAAGTCCCACCATCTTTACTTACTCTGAAGGTATATAAAAATATATAAACTCTTCAAAAAATAAGAAAACTAAGAATATAAGACTTGTTACCTTTCCGAATAATCTAAACGCATAACAAATATTACATAAATTAAGATTCGATTTAAATTTATTTTTAAACATGCTATTAGGAACATAGTAAAGATTATTCTTATAAGAAAGATATTATTAAAAGGATTCTTATAATGAATAGTCTTTACAAAGATTTAGGCTGGGGTTAAAATGCTTTGTAAGCATCATAAAAAAAAAAAATCTAAGTATTCAGAGCACTAAACATAGAAGGAAGAAAATAGTTAAATTGGCTTTGAGTTCAATTAAGAAAAATTTAAATATGCACATATATAGTCTTTCAATAAATTAGACAACGTCATGTCATCTAGTCTAAAGTTGTGTAATATTTATAGTTTTTGAAAAAACAAAGAAAACCACAACCAATTCTTGAACCACTTTATATAGAATTTTGGTTTTATAATTTTAGTCTGAATTCAATTTAATCATCTATTTAATACTTATATTATTTAGTTTCTTTTCTTCACAAAAAAACACTTGTTCAATTCGAATTTAATTAAAATGATTTAGTTTTTTCAATTAATCTTATTTGATTTTTGTATTGTAACACTTAATTACTTGTCGTTCTACAAAAAGACATAAAATTAGATTTAAGTCAATTTCAAATCCTACAAATAAGTGGACCTTGTAGGTCAAATGTATGTATATTGAATACATAACTATTTTGCTTTGATAACCAAATACTGATTTGAGCGCCGGAATATAATTCCAGATACAACTTCCAGTGTGGCTTGGGCGAATACGTTTCAAACATAAGTGAACACTTGACGGATAAAGAAGTTTGGAGTCAGGAAATTTCTTATGGAGTGGGTTTGGACTATTTGGCTAAGTAGTCGAACACTTTTAAGGCTCTCTAATTTTGTGTAAAAACAATTTTGAATATTAATTTACTATTTTTTATCCCTATAATTAATAATTAATTGAGTTAGTGAGATAAGTGTTGGATATCTCATATCGACTAGAGATAAGGTCTTTCAATAGTTTATAAATGGGGTGCAAACCTCACTTTACAAACTGGTTTTGTAAGGTTGAATTAGGCTTAAATTCTACTTTTTGATATGATATCAGAGCCTATCTTAGCATGGTTCTTCACGCATGAGTTAAACAGTCTCGACGTGAGTGGGTGGTCTCGACATGAGTAGTCAGTTTTGTAAGATTGAGTTACACTTAAATTTCATTTTTACTTTTTTTTAGGGTATTGATAAATTAGCATCCAAAATTCACTTTAGAACTGTAATTTTTTTAATTGAAAAGACTCTTATCCCACTAAAGAAACCTTCATAATTAAACTAACATGTGAGATTAGCTAACGACAGGTTAGTACTTTTATAATATATTTATTGCTAGTTGAAAATAACTCTCAAGCCTCTAACTATGCAGTATAATCTATTTTAGTCAAAACTAACCAATTACAATATAAAATAAGCCTAAGAACTATGGTAAACAAGAATGTGAACTGAAATTGTATAACCAAACAGATTAAAAAGAAATTAAAATGATTAACTGATGAAATTTAGATGACGAAAAAGCCAGAATGAAATTTCGTTAGATGAAAAGTAAAGGATGTGAAGACAGGGAAGTACAAAGTAATGAGTGTAAGAACAATGTAAGTAAACCAGTATGTGGTGTGTGACTTTACTCAACATTACTGAAAACATAAATGTAAAATAAAAAAAATTAATTAAAGTGAGGTATTAATTATCTCTCCCAACAGGCACTGTACTTGTAGGAAAAAAAATGGTGAAGAAAGGAGAAGGAAAAGAAACAAAAAGAAAAGGAAAAGGTAAGGAATAGCGTAGGAAGGTTAGGCAATGACGTCAGCTACTGGGGAGGACAGCCATGAACCCATGCGCATTTCTGCGGTCCTCCCTCTCTTCTTTTATATTCTTTACAAATCCCTCACTCCTAACGGATTTTTTCTCACTTATCCCTCTCTCAAAATCATCATGTTGTTTTCTTCTACCAACCTACCCTAGCTTCTTCATTCTTCAATTCAAATTGTCTTCTCTTCTCTTCATTAACTGCACTTCCTTTAAACAACTTTCTCATCAGGTAAGCTTTCATCCTATCTCCAACCAAAAACCATGCATCTTTTCTCCACAACTACATGCATGAGTCTTAGTAAACTACAGCACTTGTAGCATTTTGTTCTTGCTCACTTAGAACTGCATCTCTTAAACAAGGTCTATGTTTTGAACCTTGATTTAGTGGGAGATTAATCTTCTGAAGAACTCAACTCTCACTGATGATTCTGGGAAACCCTCATTCAGTCTATGTGTTTTTCTTTTGTTGATTTGAAGTAACCTAATCAATTATGAGTGCTTGTAGTGGAAACCAAAGGTGAAGTGCATCTGTTGGGTATAGGCTATAGGGAGGGTAGCTCGTAAAAGTAGTGGTTTTGGGGTCAGCATATTTCCTCAAAGTTCGTCAAGGAAAGAGGTCAGATGTGCCATGAAAATTCTCGACAAAGAGACAGCAAAGTCAGAACCCCAGTTTCCTGAATTAGACGATCCATGACTCTCTCACTCGCAATGCCTCAACAGTAGTATATGTGCTTTCTACTATATCCTATCCTCTCCCACTTTTTCTCAACCTTTGCTTTTTCTCATCGCCTTGATCCAATACAACCCTGCCTCCCTTTTTAAACGCGTGCCCAATTTGTGATCACGTCACTCCCATTCACCATGCCCTTTCTTTATTCATTAATTTCAGCCTCATAGCATCATTAATTAAGTTCTTAATACGGTACTTTGTTCATTCTTTTCATTTCAATTCATACATGTGTTCATAAAATTGGCCACTTCAGCTCCTAGCTAGCGCATGCTAATCTTGCATTAATATTTTTCTGAAGTCAGATTTAAGCATGAACATTCCGTTCTGTGCTTCCTGAAAAGTTGCTTTTGTTTGTTTTATCCATGTCATGTTGTGGTTTTGTTGAGCTTAACTTATGTGTCTAATTATTTGAGAATATACATAATTATTAATGGTAATGCGGAATGGGGAACCCCGTTCTGTGATGAATCATTCTCACCATTCACTAACACAAGACAACATCATTAGCACAGCCTCTACTTGTCCGTTTCTCACCCTTGCCCAAACACAGGGCTTATGCCAAGTTTCAACTCCTTGTTTTTTGTTTTTTATAATGAAAACTAAACTCTCATGATTAGCTTTCTTCTCTCTCTCTTTCCCCAATTCCTTATCTTTTTTTTTTAACCCGGCCCAGGGAAGAAAATCATTGTTTCTGAAATCATGGGGTTTTGTTTATAACACGCGCTTATATTTATTTCCTATGGAATTTGGTGAGTGTTGCTCACCACCAAATGAGCTTATGATTATCTCTGATAAAACTTGTCACCTTTTCACTAAAAGGCCTTATATTATATTTTTTAAATGTTTCATTTTATCGGGGCTTGCCTTTTCTTTTCTTTTTTTTATCACTTATAGTGTTACTCTTACTATTATAGTATCATCCCTTGGCTTCCATTCTCTCATATATACACATTAGCAGTATTGATTAACATTCACATCAAATGTTGGTTGGTTATAATTCAAACATGATGAAGAAAGTCAAGTGTGGTGGGTACTAATAGTGGTGGTGAATTTGATGCAGTACCAGTATTTGCTATGATGGAGTCGATGGAGTCATGTGTCCCACCGGGGTTTCGGTTTCACCCAACAGATGAAGAGCTTGTTGGTTACTATCTGAGGAAGAAGGTGGCTTCCCAAAAGATTGACCTTGACGTTATCAGAGAGATTGATCTATATCGTATTGAACCATGGGATCTCCAAGGTATGTATATATGAACATAGTTACATACTATACTTATGTAAGCTTCCCTCGTCATAACTCATTTTAAAAATCAACTATTAGGGTTTTGAATGTTTAATATTTGATATGACATATTTATTCATTGTATCAAATTTTAGCAGCATAGATCTGTGTTAGTATTTTTTGTCTGATGTGAATGATATGGCAGATAGATGCAGGATCGGGTACGAAGAGCAGAATGAGTGGTATTTCTTCAGCCACAAAGATAAAAAGTATCCAACAGGGACGAGAACTAATAGAGCTACCATGGCTGGGTTTTGGAAGGCTACAGGAAGAGACAAAGCAGTGTATGACAAGACAAAACTAATTGGGATGAGAAAAACCCTTGTTTTCTACAAAGGAAGAGCCCCTAATGGACAGAAATCTGATTGGATCATGCACGAGTATAGACTCGAATCGGATGAGAATGGACCTCCACAGGCAAGCATATATTACTTAGTACATACTATAAATCTCTAGTGCATAATAAGTACCATTTGTTCTTTTGCGCTTCTACTGCTGTTGCTAACTCCATTTGAGTGGTTGAGTTTGATGTTTTACGTTCAAACTTTGCTTTAGATGGCCCCGTTAATTATGGCACATTCCTTAACCTTTTCCTCTTTCACACACATACTCAAAAAGCTACAATACATATAAGCTAGAGATCAAGCACTGTTTCTATTTTCTATAGCTTTCTTAATGACGTTAAGAGTTTTCAACGTTGAGCTATTACATTCCCCATCTTTACTTGGACAACTTTGCCATCAACTTTTTCCATAATATCAATTAACCTCACTTTTAATTTCATAGAAAAAATCGAATACATTTTGGTTTTTATTTTCTTTTATATGTAGGTGTTTAGAGTAACTGTAGTAGCTTTTACTCTCTCTTTCCTCTCTCTGGCTACACTATTTTGAATTTTGATATGTGCATTACATACTGACTAGTTATTGCTTCATGTTACGAAAAGACTTCGTTGTTTGTTGTTACTTAAGTTAATTCAGATCATGCAACTGGTTGGTTTCTCTAATCTCACTTTCTGCGCTTTTTAAGTGCACCACTAACTTCTGAATATTCACGAAGTCACGTACACGCTTTCTCGCAAGATAACTTTCCACAAGAAGAAGTCAAAAGTCACTGCTTTCAGCAGCGAATAATTAAATTTGTTCTTTCCCTTCCCTTTCTACTACACACTTTTCTTGCCATTTTGATTGTCAAAATGTAATTAATTATTTGACTGCATACAAACTCTCACCAAACAGATGGAATTTTTTTCAAAAGCTAAAGCAAAACCTTACTTGAAACTTTAAAGGACCAACAACAATAAACTTTTTACTTTTATTCCCCTCCCGTGTAGCAAGTCTGATAAACCCAAAAAGTAAGGTGATAAAAGTCCAGAGATTTTGATCTCAACTTTGAAACTTAAATTGTGTTCATGCAGGAGGAAGGATGGGTTGTGTGCAGAGCCTTCAAGAAAAAAACCACTGGACAAACAAAGACTATTGAAGGATGGGACTCAAGCTACTTCTTTGAGGAAGCAAGTAGGTTAAGCACTGCGGTTGATCCAATTGATCTCATTTCAAGGCAGTCTCAGAGCTTTTTAGCTCAAAATTTCATGTGTAAGCAAGAGATAGAAGGAGATAACTTGAGTTGCATGCTCCAAGATCCATTTGTACAACTTCCTCAGCTAGAAAGCCCGTCTTTGCCATTAGTGAAGAGGCCAAGCACAGTGTCACTAGTATCAGACAATAACGAAGATGAAGACGTTCAAAACAGGTTATCATCCAACAACAACAACACAAAGAAAGTGACTGATTGGAGAGCTCTTGACAAGTTCGTAGCATCTCAACTGAGTCAAGAAGACACGCTTGAAACCAATGGACTCTCAAGCTTTGAACCCCATGATAGCCACGACATGGCACTGCTGCTACTGCAGAGCAGCAGGGATGAAGGGAACAGGCTAAGCCCGTTTCTAAACACAAGCTCAGACTGTGATATTGGGATATGCGTATTTGAAAAATGACACAGGAAACAAGTGCATGGAAACGATTTTTAATTATTTGAAGTACCATATGTTACTTGTTCTATGGATGCTGGGGACATGCTATATTTTTGTATAAAAAATATGTGTGGATCAGAAGAATTAAACTCTCTATGCCCTTTTGCGTGAGTGCAGCATTGTGCGCAAATTGAGATGCATGCGTCCAAGTGGCTCTAGAATTAAGGTAGTTTTTATATTTTAAGTTATCATGTTATTAAGCAGGTACAGTAATAGCCTTGCCATAAAACGAGTCCTCTATCTAGGCTCTGGCTCTCATGCCTAAGATGGCAGGTGTGACAGCATATGTTGTGATCCTTCACAATCCTTCTGTTATTTTTAATGCCTGTATTCTTTAATTTCTCTCATTACAAGAAACCTTCCTATCTGCTCTTCTCTTTAAGCATCTTGTACAATTGTTCTGCATTCATCAGTATGTCACGTGCATGCACAAACAGTATAGCTGTTTACTGTCATGGTGTGTACCTGTCAGTTGGCTAACTTGATCACTTCCATTTTGTTGGTTAAAAATGAAAGCAAATCAACTAATATATTATTCATAATACTAGATGTAAATTCGGTTAATAACTTTAATTTAGTCTCTGGCTAGAATTGTGGTTAACACACGTAAAGTACAAAATGTGTGGTTGATGTGTATGTAGAAAGGTTATGATTAAATGGTCGACACTTTCTTGACGTGTAACAAAAGTGACAACTTCAGAGCTCTTATAATGTATGCTAACCCTTCTCTTTTCAAGTGAAATAATGATGTGTTACTAGCTGATTTGTTTAATCAAAGATAATTTGAATACATAAAATTCACGCAAAAAAACTTTTAGTGCATACAGTTGATCTTTAATGATCGATGTACTTGCTAAAAAATAGTTAGCCACTTCCTTTTTCATGCAAAGTTCTTCCGTTCACGTACATAGCGATGATGGATACTGATATTTCCACGGCCCTAAAGTTCATACCATATATTTTGGATTTTATATATATTAAATTTTGTTCAGCAATATTTATCTAGAATGTGAAAATGAGTCAATCCAACTTATTTAAATATATTTTGCTCTCCTAACTTATTTTATAGATTTATTATATAAAAGGATAAAAAGAAATGAAGTTTTGATAACTAGTAACTATTTGATAATCTACTTTTATGATAATATAATTATTATAGAAATAAATTTTACTTTTGTATTTGTAAAGAAAAATGGAAGATAAAGAGTAAAACAGTGATTGTATGGATATAAAAATTTAGCAAGTGTCAAAATATCATAGTCACTTACATCTATCATTTCATTTTAAAAAGAAAAAAAATGTTGATACTTTGATATTGCATAAAGTAAAATATAACTATTTCACACTGAAATAAATTATTATTTTCTTATTATATAATATTTTATTAAATAAAATGAGTGTTAAATAAATGTAATTTGTGGTGTAAAAATATAATTTTTCAAAAAAAAAAAAATACAAAACTTTTACTCATATTACTATACATAGAACTTTACCACCAGTATACCAAATAAATTTTGTAATCATATTTTAATTATTATTAATTTTATTATAATTCATTATGGTTATTTATGATTATTATAGTTATTAATAAGAATAATATTAAAAATAATATTAATATTTTTTTAATAATAATATTATTATTCATTATATTAATAATAATATTAATGTTTTTCCTATCTCCTATCTTTCTATACATACCTTTATCGAAAATTTGAGGTTATTTTCCTCACCACGTTTTCTTCAGTCTCTCCACCAGATTTAGCTATTTCTTTGTACATGTGGTTCACCCAATGATTTGCAATTTCCACCATATCTTGATTGCAGCGTGAGCTTATAGAGATCGATCCCTTTTGATACGAATTGCCACCTTCATTTACTGAGCAAAGCCTCGTTGAAAGAAGTCACGTCCTTAATTTGTAGCCTCTTTTGTTGTTTTGACATACAAACATTTTCCCTTTGTACCCAGTGAGCTTTTCTCTATCTATCCTTTTCCTACGCCCAAAAAATTTACTCTTAATTCATGTCTGCTTTCTTGCAACTACAGCTAGAATCTTAAAATAAAATTAGAAGTACAAGGTTAGTGCAATTAGCACTACACAGCCTAACTGCGAACGATAATTCTTATGATTCCAAACTATATACTCTGTTAGGGATGTTATGTTGATCAGTAGAAGTTTCAAAGAATTATTCAAAATGTTAACAGATTCAGATACTTTAGGTGCATATTACAATGAAATCGTGATTGTACGTAGAGTTAAGATGAAAAGGAGAAAATAATATGTGATAACTGGATAAGGGTAAAGGAAGGAGAGAAAGGGAAGTAAATGAATGATTGTGGGAGAAAAGTTAAAATTGAAGTCAAGAGTTGAAGATGGAAAGTAGCATTAAGCACATATTTGAAACTACAAAAGCATAGAAAGGATGGTGCATGAGTTGGATTCATGGTGGTCGTTGGTCAGCTTGGGAGAGTTTTGGTGGGTCCGTATGTTGTCTAGCATGCGTTGCTCACCATTTCTCCTGTTCAGCATGCTTTGTCTTACGGTGCACAAACCTCGCAGCCCCATGCAACTTCTTTCTTTTCTCTTTTTACCTTTCTACCTTCAAAACTTTCTTTTCTTTATTCTCAATTTTCTCCTACATTCTCTTCTATACATATAGAGTTAAAACTTTGATTCAGATCCTACCTATGAAACCATATATATCTGTGATTGTACATGTTTTTGTTTTCTTTTGCCAAAGCCCTAAGCTAAAATCTTCACTGACAGTTAAAGATAACTTATATATGGCCAAAATTTATGATTCTTGTTCTATACTTTGTGCAATTGGTTCTTGATCTTTTTCACCTAAACAAAATAATTCCCTCGGATTCCGAAGAGAATAATAATCTTTACCCGTTAGATTTTCACAGTTGCTGACATCCTATATATTAGGTGGACCAAATGGTCCAATTCACCTCTTAATCAACTTATTCCAACATTATGAACCTTATGTATTTGTCTTTATCTGCTATGACACAGAAAATAAAAAATAATCGCATGTGCGTGCGTACCTTTCATGTATATACCCTACGCAACATTAAGGATGTTACTTACTCTAGTTACAGACACAGAAGATTTAATTTTGTTCCCCTTCTTTTTGAACAAATTCATCAGTTCTACTTTTTAGGATCAACTAGTGAAAGGAGCAGATGGTCCTTCCCTTCCTTTCACCAGTTCATTCTAATTCGTCGCTATTTACTTGTTCTTACATATGTTGTCCAAAAAGGCAAACTTAAACATAAACTTTCCCCGTACATCATTATGATGTTTTGTTACTGATTTATAAAATTGAATTAATAAAAGGGAAGGCAACCCTAACTATATAAACTCTAGAAAAATGGGTAATGAATATTCCGGAACCTGGGATCGTATTTTGAACATTCTAAAGTTCAAAGTGTTGAAGGGACAAAGAAAGATTGGGCCTCAGATTGCCACCTTTTGAGCCTTAATGGACTGGGTTTACAGTAATGGTTAAGAATAACTTTTCCAAAGTGAGAAACCTGGGAAAGAAGAAAAAGAATTTTAAGTATTAAATTTTATCATAAATTGTCGAGATTAAAATATACAAATTATGTGAGTGTCTTTAACAGTCGGACAGCTCTTTAATTTTAAGTAATTGATGAAGCTTCAAGTCATAACAATTCATTAAACCAGTTCAAAGAGTTAAATTAAGAACAAAAAATCTCATATAATAGTAGAAGTTAGAGTAGGTTTGTAAGTATTAAAGTGTTTTTTTTTTTTTTTTATAATAATTGTGTTTTTGTTTAAATGTCTAAAAGTGTGTTTAATTGTGTTTTTTTAGTAAAATAAAACTATTGTAAATAATAAAATTATTTACCTGTTCGTATACTCAATATTATAATTAAAAAAAAATAAACAATATGATTTGGTCAGGTGCATGGTTTTCCATAAGAAACCAGGAAAACGAGTGAAAGAAAAACACAATTAGACACAATTTTCCTTCCACTATTAAATTTTTTGCATGGTAGAATTAACACTCAAAAGTGTTATTTCTTGATTTTCCAGTTGACCGAAAGTCTACTTATCTCATGTTTTTTTTTTTTTTTCAGAAATTATGATCCCTCTTATTTATCGACTCTAAGTGGTGAGAAGTGGGAATGAGATACTTCTCTTAGTGGATACTTAAAACTTTTAGTTGAAAGTACACACTTATTTTAGTTCTACACACTTATTTTAGTTCTACGTAAGTTTTAGAAAATCTCAAAGACGAACACAATAACTTCAAACTTAGAATGTTTCATAAAAATAATATGACAAAATGAAATTTTTGAATATATTAAACACGTATTTATTAATTTTTATAAAGTTTATTAATAAACATTAACATTTCTATTTAATCTATGCTCATTAATGTGTTTTGAAAATGATGAAACAACCATTGAAAATTGTACAAAAACACAACCATTATCAAGTAATATTTTATGTATTTTTTTATTGACCAAATTGTAAATTAATAAATGAAATAAAAATGATCCATCTATATTTTATTGAAAGATGATAATTTGCATGAAGTTACACTTTAACTTTTCATACATTAAATGTTTAGGAATTGGGTTAAGAATATAAATATTCCATACACTAGAAAAATATAAAATCATTTGAAACTATTTTTAATATTTTTTAATATTTTAGTAAGGTGATCCTTTTCATATCAATGACACAAAATAAATATACAAAAATAAGTTAATAGAAAAAACATAATATCGTAATCATCAAATAAACAATCTTGTAATAGGTTAACATTTAATATATTATGAATCTATTATCAAACCTAATATAGAACTACTATTAAGTTAGGTCTACCCATACTATCAAGTCATTTATAAACCTTCCTTACATCAATGAAGTCTTGTCTAATAGACTAGACAATAATGAAATTGTGAACTCTATTAATGTGAATTTTTGTGTTTATTACTATCACTCAAGACAAAATACCACCTTGAACATCCATACATCATACATCAGGATCATGTAAATCACCCAATGATATCAAACTTTATATACATATATACCAAATCCATATACTTGTCATCTAATTATGATCCATTACTCATGATAGACCACCTAAAAATAACATATGTCATGAATAACATTAATGATATATTTGTATTTGTCGAAAGTGTATATAATTAATTTCACCTTTTATACATCATGTCATCCATAAAACATGTGTAAAAGTATACAACATATATAGACATTAAGCATGACATAACATCATCATCGCAACATATCCTTACTTGAGAGAGCTACTCGTGCTTGAGTGACCTCACTCATACACACGAGGCATCAATCAACCCGCTTAAGTGATGCCTTCATCGTTTGTCAAAATATAACTTAAAAACAATAACCTTTTAGGATTCTTTTCACTCCAACATTCATCTCACCACTTAAGCGTCATTCATTTAAGCGTTATGGTCAATGCCTGAGCAATCACTACTTTGTTAAAAAAAATAAAACAAGTTTTAAAAAACTCCTCCATCATCACAATATGCCTGAGAGTCTTACTAAGACACACATTGCATACAATACCTTTATCAAACTTAAGCATTGAAAACAATGTTTGATCCATAACCATAGTGCTTGAGTGTCATTTCTAATGATTGAGACATATGCTTCCAAATGAGAGAGAAACATCTCAAAATCTCTCTTAAGTTGTAATTATCACTTGAGTCTACACATCATTTCATCAATCAACTTGTCGTCGAATATAAAAGGATGAATACAATAATTATATACTACTTGAGTCTTACTTGAACAATAATACATTACTCTAATAATAGCCTAAAAGCACACTGAAGAACTCAAATCCAATGTTTAGAAAAGAATTCTAACAAGCGCAAAATTATAAAACTTCTAAACTCATCTCAAATATATAATATCATCCCCAAATTCAAACAATCATCACCTTCCTTAAAAATATTATTTACTCTCCTTGTACATAATTTAATCCAGGAGCATGGGCAATCTCTTCTGAAAATCTCATGATATAATAAACTCTTGGATAAAAAAACTATATTGCAAATATTCTCTCCTAACGGTCTAATAAAACTTTAATCTAATACAATAGAAACTTAATTATCTATTAAGACTTAGTAGAAACTTACTTGTTTTAATAAGAAAATAGAAAGTAAATTTTAAAAGCTGGAGATTTGAGAATAAACTAAAAAAGATATATTAGTGAATCTCAAACTTTATATTGATAATTAAATTTTTCTTGTATTTTTTTCGTTTCAACTTACGTAGAAAGTGTGCGAAACAATTAAGTATGATTTTTATTTATTTTTTCATTCTCATCCTTTTAACAGGTCAACTGTTCATTGTTTACAAAGGTTGGAACATTCTCTTGCTAGCGTGAATGTGCTGTTTGTGTACGATGATTGATATTTTATTTCTAAACTTTTGGAATTATTTTATAACATAACCCATCAATTTAACATATTTGTTGATTTATGATAAAAACCTTCACATTTCCAATTTAATCGAATACGTTGTAAATGTTCTATATATTATTTTTTTGTATTTTCCTTTCACATTGAAAATGTTTTGCGTTAATAATACAAATTGTATAAAAAGATTGAAAAGGCTTTATTTCTAAACTTTTGGAATTTCTTTTATAATCTAACCCCTCAATCCAGAATATAATTATATATAAATCTCAAACTTAATTTAACAGAGTCATAGGGGTTACATGCGCTGTGTTTTCCAAAACCTACAATGAAGTTCGCAGTTATTCTTATTTGAAGATTCATTTAAAAATTTCTAAATAAAAAAAAAAAAAACTGGAAATATTTAGTACGCAACTCTGCTCGGTCCAGTCACAAACCACCAATAATAATATGATAAGGCAGTTGCTTCCTGCAGTATATAAAATTTTGGCTTGTATTATATAATGTTAATAAAATGTTGAAAATATCCTGAAATCTTAGTAATCATAAATAAGATCTCCTTACTATTGTTTGATTATATTCCTTTAAAATGTGGATTTCGTATATAAATTTTAAAAAATAACTTCAAAACAATTAAAGGAATATGTCATACAATCTTCCAGGATGGATCAATGCTCTCTGGCTGCCACTTCTGAGGAACAGTATGTCAACATCGAGATTCCCAAGGACCTGATCAGACACTGGCAGACTGAAGGATACACTCACCTCCACTATGGA
>Ga0209489_105594_pt1 | contig 21541 bp, 10 predicted proteins | sample SiratrowhiteBW_FD_187527 | JGI IMG/M metagenome (GOLD analysis project Ga0209489, IMG submission 187527) | Root nodule microbial communities of legume samples collected from California, USA - Siratro white BW (SPAdes) (version 2) | ecosystem: Host-associated > Plants > Roots > Nodule | place...
TCCTCTTTTTTTTTTTCCCAAATATGGAGATGGAACAAATTTTCTTCTCATACATGCCTTCAACTCTTTCCAATTCAATATTTTAATTTTCCTCCTAGTTGAGACATGATATTGCCTTTGTGTCCACCAAGACATGGCATATTCTTGAAAACTTGAAGTAGTCATGGATAATCTTCTAATTTATTCTACTTGGTGGAATTCAAAAAGTTTTTCAACCTTCATTTCCCATCCTAAATATTCCCCAACATTATTATATCCATAGAACATAGGGAGGTTTATATTAAGATCTATTATAGAATGGAAATGACTTTTAGGCTTAATCCCTTTATGATGATCTCTAACACTCTCATGCACATGAAAATGATCACTTATTTTTTTTCGACTATAAAGATTTTCATAAATACTTTAACTTTTCGAAACAATGAGTGATAAAATGTTTTCACAAAAAGATTTTTAAGTTTTGGTTGAAATTCCCTACAAAGAAATATTAATGAAAGTTTTCCAAGTAGATGCTTAGGAAAGAGACGTGCGTCACTTGGATAACTTAAGTACCAAGTCTTTCTTAGCCAGAGTTTTCCTCAGTCCTCTTCCAAAACATCTCTTAAAAGAAAATATCAAAACATTTTTCCCTGATTGTGTGTGTGAAATCCTAAAGACCAAAGGAAGGTCAATCTAACAAAGGTGAGCAAATTAAATCCTAATTGTCACGGAGACCTAATAAAGAAAATAATAGAAGAAAGTTGCAAGAATGTAAAACAAAGCAAGTAACTAGATGAATTTCCTAAATGAAAGTGCAAATGACACTTAGAGCCCTTTAACACACTTCCACGACTACACGCTTAGACTATTACAATGTTCACTCTTGGGATTGCTCTAATGACATTTTCCCAAACACAAAACAAGCAAAAGAAATTACAAACAAAATTAACACAAAATTTCGTGCTCTAATGTTTAATATTTTTTATTCCTTGAGACATGTCAACTCTTCCTTTCAAATGTATCACTCTTTTCTCTGCAAGCCATAACTTGTTTGTCCTCCAAAGGTAAATATCCCTTGCAAAGTCTTTTGTCTTCTCTTGAGATGCTACCTAGAAGTTAGTTCAATTCTCACAAAGAACAAATTCCAAAATGTAGAAACCAAAATCCAATATAGATCAATGATAAGACAAGACACAAAAGTTAAGACAAGCAAGAAATTAAAGCTAGTCAAGCAAGAAGCACTTAAAAGGGACTTCCTAAGGATTGGATCTAGATTAGATTACAAAAATTAAAATAAAACTAAGAATATGATGGCACCATGCTCACTGTACCATGATCACGGTCTGCACCTCACAATTTAATTCATCAAAGGTGAATAAGTCTATTTTCAATTCAATGAAACAAATTTAATTCAATTCAGCCAAATTTTTCACGTAGACCACATGCCAATTGTTAAATCCAACCAATTAAATGTGGGTCCCACGGCTATTACTTTTCAACAATCAAATTCAGCATTTGGCAATTCTCTTTTTTGCAACGTGCAGTTAACCAATTTCAACTGAAATCAATGGTTCTTCAAACCGTGGACCCACCCAAATTAAATGCTTCAAAAGTGAATGAGTCAAGTTCAATTCAAGTTAACCAAATTTCCTGCCGTGAACATGTGCAGAATTTCTAGCTATTCACCGTTCCACCCTGCTGGTTTTTAATTCACCACTTAGATCAAGAATAGTTCCGCTTTTCAATTACCAAGAATGCCAGGCAGCTGCTGTTTTCATTGTATCAATGAACTAGAAAAAAATACTGCACCAATTTCGTCAAAATTATACACCTTATAACAATTAGAATTCTGCACGTAAAATTCTTGGTTTTAACTTCAAGAATTACCAATTTCAGCTGCACCCAATCAGCTCTTATGCATCATATAACCAACAGAACTCATACCAATTTAACTGCATCACTTAATCACAATTTGAATCCCAATTTCATTGCACCAATTCAAGTGCATGCAACTATGCCAAGTGATAAATGGAATTTCTCAGCTCTGCACTGCTTGTAATTCTACTATTTCAACTTGTTCAGTGAATAAAGTGCACCAAAAACAACCCGTATTAATTCAATAAAACACCACGCTGTTAATAGATTTCCAATCCGTTCCATTCCTCTTAATTGGACCGTGTAGCGGCAACCAAGGAATAAACAACACTCCAATTCAAATGCTCTCTCTCGTGCACTTCTTCACACATTTCGTGCAAAAATACTACACTGCCAATTCTTCACCTACACCCTGCTTTTGCTTTGACCAACCAGTTTAACTGTATTTCAAATATCTAGAACTCTCATTTTTCAAAGTTTAGCATACAACTGCTTTTCTCTCAAAATGTTCAAAATAGTTTTGAGATGCTTTGCATGTTCTTTTATTGAATCAGTACAAAAATAAAATAGAGCTAAGTTACATGTGGGAGAAACTATAGAGGAAAGAACCACCCATACGAAGGAACTGAGACACCACAAGACTCTCTCACATAGTAAGAGTTCTAGCAGTCATGGGTAACATACTACCAACTAGCTTTCCTGCTTGGCCACCGACGTAACGAAAACATTTATAACTTCACCATCATTTTCTGTAATTTTAATGAGTTAACTCAAAGGAATAGTGAAAAATTGGATTTACATTACCAATGCATTATGTAACAACAAATAATGATTTGGGTGGAGTGCTCAATATGACACACTGTTGAAGCCCCAATATCACTTTATGATCCTTCAAATAGTCAACTGACTTAATATGGCAAGCACTTATGTACTTTACTTTTCTTTCTTTAAATCTCCTTAAACAATTACAACAGAGACAATGAAAATTTTAATTATTAGATTTAGGTTAGTGTTAGGTACTAAAACACACAAAAAAAATTAGCTTATATTACACTCTACATAGCCTAATTTGTAGTCTCCACAGTTTCAGAAAAAACAGAAACCGAGAAAGTTTCTCCAAACTTTGTTTCTTACCCATGTCACCCACAAAATACAGTAAATTACAACAATTTATTTTCAGTTCGTTTAAATTGTAATATTAAAATGAGATGACAAAAGCTAGTGGAGAACAAGAAGTACAACGTCTTCATAAAAAAATATCATACAATATAAATTTAAGTTGTATTTATTAATTAGAACAATAAAATTCACAACCATGTGTGTATTAATACGCATCTTGTAACAGCCCAAAAATTCTATAGCATTTGCCATCAAACTCTTATAAATAAACAAAGTATAATTCCAAACCATAAAATATTTAATACATGAAAAATAAATAAAAGAAGGAAAGAAGAAAATAAGTAGTAAAGAAAAAAAGAAGGGAAGAAAAGAATTTTTCTTTTTTTAGCCTAAGCGAGAATAATTTTGCCCGAGTGAGAAATTTATCTCTTGAGCGAAAATAGTCCAGAGAGCACTTCTACTCTAGGGCCATTTTCGCCCGAGCGAAACTACTGTGGCTTGGCAAGAATACCTCCTTGCTTGGGCGAAAACACTCCAGAGAGTACCCTACTTTGTTTATGAAGGGCTCGCTCAGGCGAGACTTGCAGAGTGAACTTTTCTGCAAAATTCACTTGAGCGAGATTCTCCCACTTAAGCAAGACTATCTAAAATGATTCTCAACTAAACTAACCTTTGTCTGCTATAAAATATTAACATTCATTTAAGGTTCAAAGTACTACAAAAAGTGTTCAGATATATCAGACTTATGTACAACTATCTACATAACAAAAAGGAAGACCACTTCAAGGTCATAAAGTCTTTAACTACATCAAAACATATATATACAAGTATATACAAGACAAAAGGATAATCAATTTAAGAGCATATCATCTTTAAGGTGCTCCAAAACTTGTATCTACACCTGCTTGTGTACATAGTACAGTCATCGCAGTTCATACAACAACATGAAAAGCAAGGGTAAGCTAGTAAAATTGAAAGTTTATAACATACTAAATACATGCAAAAAGAACAAGGTATATCAGTCATAAGAATTCCCTTAAAGCTTAGTGTATCAAGTTTCAATACTAGTTATTCTTTTCCATTTCAAGTACTCATGTCAACACAATACATAAAGGTCTCGCATGGACCGCATCAATACATATAGGTCACACATGGACCTGTAGTCTTCCGGAAGACCCATTAAGTATGCCCCTACCAAGACTAACATCTAATCCAATACCCAAGACTTAGATTCGGAAAATCTAAGAGAAAGGAATAATCTAATACCCAAGACTTAGATTATCAGCGAATCTAAGAGAAAGGACTAATCCAATACCCAAGACTTAGTCTGCCATTCGAATTTAAGAGAAATGATCAGAGTAAGTTCAAACATCCAATACCGAATGTTTACTAGTAGTCTCGATGTCTATGAATTCCCTCATCAGCTTCTCACCACCAGATATCTTAGTCTATGTGACTTAGATCATCAGTGAAGCTAGAGAGTCTCTGTTAAACATAGACATGCTATACTTAATGTACACAAACAAGCACGACCCATACATTATCCCAAATATATGCCATCAATTTCATCAATCCACAAATCATATTATGCAAGCATCTTTTCATCATCAAAATAACACTTAAGTACTTCATCATCAAAATTTACTATTCTAACAAGTTCACAAATCATATTAATTCAATCAAAAAATCTCATGTTACTTTCTAACATCATTACTCAAATGAGGTCAATTAATCACACCAAATCAAGATAAACAATCAAACTTATTCCATGCTCAAGGACCAGTCAGACCTGCAAGAAAGACTTAAGCACTGATAATAATATATTCAAATTTTCTATCTTAAAGTTAAAAGTAACTAACTAGTATAATAGTAAATTACTAGCTTCACTTACCTGAGATGACGATTCCCAAAATAATTCCTCCAAACTAGTTAGTGGCACTACCCAATCTCTAGGGATCTAGAACAAGTTATCAGAACAAAACCAAATTTCAGTATAATCTTAATTAAGTTGAGAGAAATCTTTTTCTTAACTGTCCTTACTAAGATTGATGACAAAAACCTAAGGAAAAACAAAGATTAAGGGATCTTTCGAGAAAATATGAACTTACTCTGTTTGAGATTTTGATCGGTTAGAAATGATCCTTAACTCCTCAGCTACTACAAGGTGTGATCAGATTCTAAAATAGATAAGGTATAGAGGGAGAAAAGTTAGAGGGAAGGGAGAGAGATTTTGAGAGTGAGAGAGAGGCATGGAGAAGAGAGAAGAAAGCTTATGGAGGTGTAATGGTGTCACACATCCAAAGAAAGAAACCAATCAAGAAAAGTATACATAAAATAAGAAATGTTATGAGAAATATTACTAATTGAGCATGTTCTCAAACAATTGATATGCTTTAATGTTACAGTGACAAAGGTAGTTAGTGCTAGCTTAGTTACTGATATTCCAATGGAAAAAGTAATTAGTGCTAGCTACTTTGGTGAAAAACATAATGAACAAGTATATAAATACAAACTTGTGTTATATATAAACTAGTTTTATTTTATTCAAAGAGCAGCAAGACAATAAAACAAATAAATAAACTCATACATTATTTGAAATTAGGAATGAAAACCAAATGCTAGGGATATATGTTTAGAATGATTATTTAATGAAAATAATACTACCTCGATTCTAAAACTAATTTTGCATAAAAAAATAGCATAAATCGAAACTATAAATTATCCAAATCTAACACTAATTAAATCAATACAATTTTTTTTCATCGACTAATAACAATAACTATTTCTAAATTCAATGTGATTGTTGATGACGAAGAATCTCAGCTTGAAACTACTACTCAATACGAAGAAACTATTAGGCTCGAGCTTGTTAATGACAACGATGAAGGTAAACATGTCGGAGTATATGCAACAATGAAACGATTGGAAGTGGATGACACAAACGACAACGACAAACACATCAAATTATACAGAATTGGCAATTACAAGCACTTCACTCAAGGTTGACAGTGAACGATGAAGAAATCTCTCAGGATTCTATGACGAAATTGTGTAATCGGATTGGAAGTCCTGTAAATTGTCTTGTCTAGCCTGTTCTTGATGGTAGCAATTACCATTCTCGAAACCTAATGGAGAGGCTCCTTGGCGCTTTGGCTTGTAGCTCACGCTCCAATGGATGAAGAACATGTTCAAGCCATTTGCACCGAACACATTGGATGGAAGGAGTTCCTCATGATGCAGAAGCAATGATGTGGAGGAATTCACCATGGAAGGAAGCGTACAAGGGAAGTTTGATACGGTTTTGGTGAAGAAGATAATGAAAGCCTTGATGGAGGTTAGGCCAACCTTCAAGAGAGAGCTTCTAGCTTCTAGGAGAAGAAACTCAATATGAAACTTGAGGCAATGTGTTGAAAATTTGGCAGCATTTCATTACTCAAATCAAGTCTACAAGAGAGGTTCCTGGACCTCTTATTTATAGAAGAAAGGATGAGCTACTTAGCTTCCCATGCAAGCTATCTAGGTAGGTTATGGGGGAAGTTAGGTCTAGAAACCCTAGCTTATAAAACAAGCTTCTAACCCTAGCTTCTATGACAAGCTTCCCAAACTTAGCTTGCGCTCCAAGGCTCTCACAATGTGGTGACAAGTGGCACAAGAGAGAGCTCCTTGTGCTACTTGGACTCCTTGATCAAGCCCAACATTATTTATGGACCTCAAGGCCCAAACTTACACTACATGGCCGAAAAATACAAGGCCCAAATTTATTCTACTTGGCCCAAATACAAGGCCTAAATTATTCTAAACTATTTTAAACAATTTATACAAATTAGAGGACTTCTCCTTAATACTCTATTTTCTCCATAGGGATTTCTTCATGTTTGTATTTAGGCCCGAGCAACTGATTAAAAGCCCAAATAGGATGAGATGGGCCCAATCTTATGGAAAGCTCTTAATTCTCCCTCTGGCCTTTTGTCCTCTTTATTCTTTGATTAATGTCGTTGGGGCGTACTCCATCATCCCCTCCCTCTTGAAAAGGATCTGCCCTCAAATCTTATAATGTGTTACAGACAGAAGCTTTATTATTGTTGATTTATTCGCGATTTTATCCAGGATCAAACACCATCCTATAAAAACATGAAAATAGTAAAACTGATGGCATTTTCTCATCACATTTAAAAATACAAATGAAAAGAATCTGTCTTCCCAGGTTAATGTACCCTTTACCTGATGATAAACATGGATAGATGATTTGAAGGGTACTTTTATTTTTAATTTTTGAATATTTTTCTACCCTACGAGCTTGCCTAATATTTTGATCTTCTTGTTTAATTTCAAGCAACTCACAAGGTTTTTCTATGAGTGAGGTTTTTATGCCAATGTCTAGCTCAGCTCCAGACAAAGATTGTTCTACAAATATATCCTCACTAAATTTTTCTGTGTAAGAGGAGTTTGTGTCGATATCCCTAGACAATGGTTTCTCTTCAACTAACTCATCACAAGATTTTTTTATGGAAGAGGAGTCAACATCTATTTCAGCTCCAAACAAAGGTTCACTCAACTTCTAACAAGATGGTTCTAAAGAAGAGGATTTTATATCAATGTCTGGTTCAACTCTAGACAAACATTTGTCTTGTCTTTCTTTTTCTTTCCTCTCTTATCTTTCTTTCTGCTCTTTTTCTTTTCTCTCTTTTTCCTTGTGAACCATTCTATTTAATTTTTCTTCTATAAGCTCTATCCCTTTCAGTTCATAACCTAAGCAAGCTAGATGTTTTTCTAGTCTTTTTATTCTTTCTATCTTCTTCTTCTCCTCTTCTCTCTTACCACTCTTTTGAACTATGGCTTTGGTCGGATTCTCTCTTGGTTTTTCGCTTAAATATTTTCCCTCCCTATCATAGTTAGTCTTGGAATAAGAGTTAGAGTAAGAACTTCAACTTGTGCCTTTTCTCAAAACTTGTTGTTCAACGTTTATACAAATTTACACTAAGTCATGGAAATCCCTATAAGGGAGAAGTTCTACTTTATCTCTTATTTCTAAAGTCAATCCACTTAAAAATCTAACCACAGTTACATTTTCATGTTCTTTAATTCCTACCCTCATCATATACAATTCCATTTTTTGCTTATAGTTTTCAATACTCATGTTTTTCTGATTAAGCCTATGAAGTTTGTCTATGAGTTCACTATGATAGTATGAAGGAATATATCTTCTTCTAAGGGAAGATCATTCCAATATGCTATGGCCGGTTCATGATGAATAAGTCTATCCCTTACTAAGGCAGTCCACCAATGCAATGCATAACCTTGAAAACTAAGAGTAGCCAAGGGAACTTTCCTTTCTTCACTCACATTAAAACACTCAAACAATTGTTCCACCATCATTTCCCAATCCAAGAATGTATCTATATCATTAGTACCATGAAAAAGGGGAAGATCTACTCTAGTTTCTTTGGTTTTTCTTTCTTTCTTGGGGTGGTGATAAGGGGCAGACTGATAATGGTCAGTTGCTCTCACGCTATTCTGCTCAGGTTTTTCATCCTCACTATCAGAATAATATTTTTTTGATGAACTAGCTTTTGATTTATACTTGTGATCCTTCTTCTTTAAGGTCTTTAACTCTTCCGCCATAATAGCAAATTGTACATTAGTGTTTATTTTCATAATCCAAAGTTCTTCCAAAAATTTTGTCGAAAATCTGATGTATTGTCCTGAGACTCATTGCCACTATGGTGAAAGGAATATCGAGACATCTTAAATTTTGTGAAGAAGTGCTCTCAAGATAAGACAAACTAGTCTAGCACACTAAGAGGTCTCCCAAACAAGTGAGGTGCGTCACTAGGACAACTTAAGTACCAAGACTTTCCTTGCCAGAGCATTGCCCAATGGACCTTTCCAGTTTTTCTTGCAATGAGTCCACTAAGTCACAAACAAGGGCGACTCAATGCAAAGAATGAAACTACTCAGTTTGCACAATTGGAAAGAAACAAAAAGAAGTAAAGTTAATGCTTGAAAACTTAAAGCGAGCCGAGTCCTAAGGTGAAGTTCTTTGGCACCAAGGACCTTAGAAACACTTCACCGTCTACACATTTTGAATTATTCCACTAATGATAAAGAGTTTTGCAATTACAACTCAATTGAATACAATGAAAATTTTGCTGAAAATTAAAATTCCTAAACTATGCACTCCTTGTGTTTGTGCTTTTACCTCACTAGTGTATCACTCCTTTGGTGTACTTTGTTCAAGAAACATTTTATGTAGCATTACCGCATTTCTCACCACTTTTTCCCACTCGGCTCCTTCTCACTCCATGGCTCAATGACTTTAAAGACTTCAGCCAAGACATTCAAATTTGCAATAACAACGTCCTTGATGTGGGTTCCATCCTTGCCTGTAAGCAATACTACTTTGTCGCCCAATTACCTAGTTCTGATAGAATCCAAACCTAGGCGCATCATCTCCTCCCTTAGAACACTATAAGAAAAAGATTGTTTAGAGACCAGTTTTTAGTTTCTAAATAAAATGGTTACTAAATGTGACCAAAAGAATCACTAAATTAGATTTTACTTGTTAAATAACTACAAAATAGAAGTAATGATTGAATTTAGTGATCAATTAAGTCAAATAATTGGTATCTAACATTAGCTACCAAGGTTTTAGTGACCTATGCCATTAGATTCTAAATTAGTCTCCAACTTAATTAGATACCAATTTAGAATCTAATGACATAGGTCACTAAAAATTTGGTATCTAATGTTGGATACCAATTATTTGACTTAATTGGTCACTAAATTCAATCATTACTTCTATTTTTGTAGTTATTTAGCAATCAAAATTTAATTTGGTGACTATTTTGGTCACAATTAGCAACTATTTCATTTGGTAGCTAAATATTGGTCTCTAAATAGCTTTTTTCTTGTAGTGACACTTCCATTTTCACGTAAACTCTCATGGTACCCACCCAGCTATCGACCAACCATTGTGGTCTCATTGTTGGAGCTTTGAAGGATCAGCCATTCCATACAGACTCTACATCACCTCTAGTGTGGCTTCAACCTATCTTTTGTTTCACCTGTTTAGCACCTTCCTTAACCTTCCACACTAGCCTTGATTTTAGCTTTGTCGTCACAGGTTCCTTCACCCTCGCATTACACATGGATTGTGGGGTTCTTTGGCTATCTTGTCCCTTGATGTATCTAGGAACATTCACATGTAGTTTCATATCTCCTATTCTAATGGAGTCCAACTCCTTCTCCAACCTATCCACGTTCCTCACATCTTAAAATTGTACAAAACCAAATCTGTTGCCCCACTTGTTCAACTTCCTCGCAATGAAAACTTCCTTCAGTATACCCCAGTGTTGAAAAATTTTCCACTGATCCTTCTCTCCAAAGTTAACTGGAAAATGCCAAAAAAAAGAAGGTAGTAACATTCCATGGTAAAGGTTTAATCCTCATTTAAGCTTAAGCTCTAAATGTTAAAATAAGCTTCTGGTTTATGTTTTTGATGTACTGTAAAAGTATTTACTGAGAGAACCCACTATTAGAAGAAACCACCGAAAAATATTTCGTGTTCAAAAGAGAACCTACTGACATTGTTCAAGGAATTAATCGTCATAGAAACATAAATATGGAAATTTTTGTACTAGAATATTTTTTCATTCTTTTCGAAGAGTAAATTGGGTTGAGTTTATTCTCTTCCAACATTGTTATTGATGATGTACAATAAAAGAAGAAGGATTACAATCCGTTTTTCTTTCTGATGGTTTGCCTTACTCCACTGCTTTTTCTTTATTCTATAGATGTAGATACACATAATTACTATTACTATGATTTTATTATTATGTACATATTATTATAAATAATAATAATTTATAATAATAGAAATAAGTAAATAAAATTAAATAAGATAATGTAATATAAGTTAAACATATTTTTTTAAATTTTATTATGGTTTCATAAAAGAGTAGAATACTATAAAACTTTCGAATTCTACTTTTTCACAATATCAACATAGTTCTAAAAGAAAAAAATTAATTTTCTTTTTAAAATCAGAAACACACTTGTTATTTAAGAATTACACTGCTAACTTGTGTCATTTTCTCTTCTACCAGCCAAGTTGAGGAGATTTACATTCTTTAACAATTTTAGTATGCAATCGTCTTATAATATCAAAGTTGAATATATTTTTATGAAATTATGGACTATTTTCTATTTATGGAACTTTCATACATTTCTATTTTATCACACTTTTAATTGGACAAAATAGGCTGATTATTCATTCATAACTACTACTTTAAATGAATTCTTATAATCAATAATTGTATTTAGCTTACACATACCAAATTATATGTTCAACACTAAAATACATATTTTATATCTCTTACGTGTGATCAATACTTCTTTCTAAAAGATTTTATATGTCTTACGTGTGATCAATACTTCTTTCTAAAATACCTGTTTCTAAGTTATAAAAAAAAAAAGAAAATACATGTAATACTCACATACCTAACTTCACAACTTTTGTAGTTAAGAAATACTTTTACAAATTACCTATCTACATTGTTTTAATAATAATTTAATACCTAAATAATATATGATGATAAAGATGGTTGAAAAATACGTACAAATTAAAACATTTATTTTATAAGTTTCATTATTCATTATGATGTAAATTTGTGTATGGGTGTTATTAAAGATTTTTTTTTTATTTTTTCTACAGTAAACAAACACATAATTTTATATTCTTATTATAATTTGATATTAGTTTTACCGTACAAAATATAAAAATTATATTTGATTAAGTTAAATTACCAAAATACTAATTTCTGTTATTTGTAATTTTTATATATAGACTTAACAATTAACCAAGCAGTGAAATAGGTTAGAATAAAATTTTAACCAAAACAATATAAGAGTGCATTTTGATATAGGTAATCTAGTTATCAGTTTGATCGAGCAACAATTTATTATCTTATTTGATTTTGATACAAAATTAGTAAGTTTTTTTTATTTTTTTTAAATTTATTTTATTATGATTTCATAATTATGAGAGATCTCTCAGATGATATCTTTTTGCACTATGAATATAGTTACAAAAGTGTAAAAGATGATTTTCATACATAGAGCAATTAAAGGAAACTGGGCATCACTATAAAGATCTTTCTCAACAATTTTCATACATGCAGAGTTCATCATATATTTTAATAATTTAATAATATTTTAATATCTAAATAATACATGATAAAGTTAGTTGAAAATAGCGTACAAATTAATTAATTTATTTTTACTCTATATTTGATGGTTTATTATAATACAAATATGTGTATTAGCGTTATTAAAGTAAATTTTTTTCTACAATAAAACTATTGCAACCCGCATATCAAAACACTCACATATTTTTTATTCTATTAGGTTTACCGTACAAAATATAAAAATTATATTTAAATAATAATAATTACACATACATGGAAATGAAACATAAAATTATTGCAACCTACATATCAAAACACTCATACTTTATTCTATGTTAATTTTATTGTACAAAATATAAAAATTGCATTTGATAAACTTGTACCGAGTTTTGTACAAACTTAAAGGTGTGAATAAAAGTTAAAAAGTTGTAGAATCATAAATTTTTTCTTATAATTAATGCTAAATGTATATACATAAATATTAGAAAACAAATCCTAAATTTCACATAAAAAAAGTATAAAAGTATTATATGAGATGTGGGTACACTATTATATTTTTAGTTTTAGATTTTTTTTTTTTATTTTGACAATCTAACTGTGGTCCCATTTATGACCACATATTCTAAATGAATTTTTTATGAATTTCTTATAATGAAGGACTCATTTAATATTTATACACCAAATACCAAATCATGATCTTAATACTGTAATACAAATTTTACCTCTTTGAGATGATCATTATCTTCTTTTATAAAATTATTTAAGAAAAAAAAGTTACATTCTCAATTAAAATAATAATTTTTATTTTTTTAAGAAGATAAACTAAAATTTATAGACGAAACTAATGCTTAATTAGTAATTAAACGAGTTCTCGAGTCACGAAAAAAAAATCTATATATTCGCATATTTCATTAATATGATTTTAATATGTTAAGTATAAGTTAACGTTAATGTTTATGTTTTAACTATAACACTTCAGTAATATGAAAACATACATAGCATAATAATAATAAAAATATTAATTTATACATAAATTATAAATTTAAATTTAAATAACTATAAACAGACTGTTACAAATTAAATTTAATATCAACTAATTTTATCTTATAAGAAACTAACTTTAATTTTTGTTTACTTAAATTATTATAGATAAATTTATTCAATACATAAATACCAAAATTTTAATTCGTATAATCAAACTAAAATTAATAATTTACAATAGTTAAAACCAAATGCCTATATTTTAAAGTGGACAGAATAAAATTATAAATTGAAACAAATAGAAAGACTAAAATTATATTGTAGCCTATAAATATCATATAATAATTATGATTAGTGACATTATAAAAATTTAAAAAGATACTTTTTATCTTATTTTTTTTTCTATCTGTAATAAATGATGTATAGAAAATAGTTTTTATTAATTAATGCTATGAAAATTTTACCATCAAAGTTTAAGCTTTTTAAACTTATACGAAAATAGAGGAAAACTATATTATAAAAAAAATATTATTTGTACCAACCAATTTATTTAAATTAAGAGAATTACGTAAAATAAAAATTATTTTTTAAATATTATAAATAAATAAAAATTTAGTTTAAAATAAATTCTCTATATTTTTTCTAAGCTTCTTAACTGATTTATTTTCTTTTTCTTTTACCATCACATCACATATTTGAAGAGATGGTTAATAAAAAATTAAAATAGACACATAAGAATCATAATTTATGTAAGTTCCATTCTTCTATAGTTGATTTTATTTTTTATGTTCTATTTGTCTAAATAAGTTTAGTGATAATAAATCTTTTAATTATTTTAGTAGTTAAATGTATTAATTTTATAGATTTAAATCTTGAAATATTATTATAAATTTATAAGAAAATCTATATTTTTTTAAAGTATAATGTTTTTTATCCTAAAAATTTATTAAGTGACATGTTAGCTCTACGTAAGGAGAGTTTATTTATAATTGTGAATCATTTTAATTTTTATATACTAGAAATTATTTAAACATTTCTTATGTTGGACTAATAAATATATGAGAGGATTAATTTGAATAGTATTGTCATTCACTTTCTATATATGTTAGTTTGTTTTTATCTAAATATGGAATAGTTATAATTAATGTAACACCCCAAAAATAATATGCATAAAACTAAGTGTTCTATTAATCAATATTAAGATTCATCAACATACAATAATCCTTTAAACTAAAGTATTACAAAATTCTACCTTCAAAATTCTACTAAAACATAATTACAAAACATTTCCAAATTGTTTTTCAAATTTAGCCTATGTCCAATATCAACACTCATCCCAAGTGATCCTCCACAGATCCATCTGCAAAACCATCTGCTCCCGTGTCGAAAACACGATCATTGCAGACGATATCAAAACACAAGCACAATAAAGAAAAGGGTAAACTAACCAATTTTAAGCAATCCAAAGTCATTCAATCAAATGCGAGGTTTAACACAACACAAACACCTTGGGATCGTCGATCTCAGTCAATTTAATACATTATTACAATAACAAGACATCGACACACTACATACTTGACTCTACTTTCGGAAGACTCGTGCATTGAATAAACCCTGAGATATGCACTTATCGTACATGTCCAAGCTATGAATCCACATAACCTCCACACAAATGAATCATCAATCATGTATGACAGGGTTAGTCCCCTTGAGACTTTCCTGACCAGCTATGTTTCAAGTTGCAGTCACCCAGTTCAGACATCCTTCAACTCTCACCACCTAGTAATGATTGTCTATTTTATTCCTATTACTAGTAGAGTCAGGATAACCAAATCCTTAGACAATGCACTTCCTAACTAACCCAGACACGGTGTTTTCTTTCCTAAAAACACTATGCTTAGGCTTTGACAAACTTCATCAATACTCTATCAATATCACATCACAAGATAAATCTATACTCATGTATTCACTCACTTTTCAATCTCAATCTCAATCTCAAAAAAAATTAAAGAAACCCTTAAACCATCAATATAATTAAATTTAAATTATCAATTAATTTATTTTATTAAATCCATTGCATTACAAAAGAATCAAACAAACAAAACAGAAACTAATTTTTCTTTTTTAGGGTTTAGCTTGAGCGAAGATCTAGCTTTAGTGAGAATCCCCCTCGCTTGAGCGAAAATTATCTCGCTTGGGAGAAAACAGTCCAGAGAGCACACTTGCTCTAGGGTCATTCTCGCCTGGACAACTATACCCTTGCCTGGGCGAAACTACATTCTCGCTTAGGCGAAACACTTCTCTCCTGGGCGAAATTGGACCCGAGAGCACCTCTCATGTTTGCAAGTGACTTTGCCTGGGCGAGATATGTAGAAAACAATGTAAATCATGCAGTTTCTACTACCTGCATATTATATATTACACATTGGACACGTAGTACTTACTAACTGCCCATTTTGGGATTCTATTCCATAATACCCTCCATACAAGGCTGAGTGTTGAGGGAGCCGCTTTTAAGTTCCATGACATTTGGAATTCTTCTTTTACCATACTGTCACCTGTATTCTCCAACAATGCATAACTAGAACTTACAGTATGGGTATTTCCTTCTTCCTTTCCCCATATCCAGTCATTTGATCCATTTCTCTTCCATTGTGTTGTATTTAAAATAAAAAGTAATTGTTCCTGTAACTCCTTTTTCCATTTGCACTAGTCCTGCCTCCATAATAACTAACTTCCATTGAAATGACTCAACATTATTCGTGATTCTCCATTGACCCACCTCACGTAATACACAATTAATATTATTATCAAACCAATTGATTTTATTCCTAACATCACAAATTTTGCAAAGGTCCTTCCACCAACTAGATTGCTTAAGGTTCTTCCTATCACTTTTCATACCCCTCCATGTGTCATACCTAGTCTCTAATAAATCCTTCCATACCCCATTTTTATCTACTCCAAACCTCCACTTCCATTTTTCTATCAATACCTCATTAAATTTGTTGATGTCCCTAACACCTAACCCTCCCATTTCTTTTTGAGAAACACACTTTATCCCCTGCAATCCAAGCAATTTTCCTGTCATCGTGCCCCCAATCCCATAATAATTGAATTTGTATCCTTCGGATCATTTTACACACTTTACTAGGTGCCTTAAAAAATTAGAGATAGAACAATGGTAATGCACTTATAACATATTTTAGGCAATTGCTTCCTGTATGATATAAATTGCTTCTTGCAATTAAAAAATTCTTAATATGCCAATTATTTTTAAACTTATTTATTAAATAATTTTTTTCTCTCACATGTAGAAACATCTCTGTTATATGTATGATACTTTTAAAAGATATGATATATTTTTATTTTTGTTTCCTGAAAGATAAATATGGACAACTATTTATTTTATTTTTCAGTAGTTTGTTAAAATGAGATATTTTGCTGTTAAGATATTTGCAACTTATTTGATTAATTTTAAAAATTCAATTAAAGATATTGTTTTTAAATATTTAGTTTTCTTTATAACAAATTAAGTGTTTGTTTAAAAAAATACAGATATTTTATAGTATGTATAAGATTGTTTTTTTTATTATTTATCAATAAAGTTTGTTAATATACATTGACAACTCAAAAAAGGAAAATCTTAACAGTTTTATTCTTAGTTGCACTAGCATGTGAGTCAATTATAAGTGGGAGAGAGAAAAAAATTTATTTGATAAGTCAATTTTAAAATAAAAATAGTACGGACATTATTAGTATATTAAGAATTTACTAAATATAGATAGCAGTTTGTATGGTGCAGAAAGCAATTGTCCAGATTTTAACAAACACAACCTCCCAACTAAGGACATAATTCTCCCTTTCCAACTAGAAAGTCTCTTTTTAATTTTCTTCACTATTCGTTTCCAAAAGGACATTGTTTTTATTAACCATGAAATTCTGTATCATATTTTAATAATTCAAATTCGTGTATTAGAATTATTAAACAATTCTTTTTTTCTTCTACAATAAACAAACTCACGTATTTTTATTCTTCTTATAACTTGATGTTAGTTTTACCATGCAATATAATTTGTTACACTCAATGAAAGATACTGTGTTAGTTAAAAGTTGAGTTAAAAACTGAACTATCCAACAGTCACAAATTATTCATTAATTAAATTAATAAATATTTCTAATAATATTTTGAATTGGTGTGATTCAAATTATTGTAAAATCTAACCTATTAAACCTAACTAATAACTAATTCTTTGACAGTGTATTTACAATTATAGCCAAATAATATTATTGTGTTCTTTTAAGTTAAACTAACAAAATACTATGTTATTCACAATTTTTATATATAAACTTGAATAATTTAGTAAAAAGTAGAAATGTTTAATTTGTTTATCTACTGATCAATAACTTTAACGAAGAACTGAAACAATTTAAATAAAATTTTAACCAAACACATCTTTATACAGTTAATCTTATTTATCAGTTTGATCAACTAACAATTTACTACTTTATTTGATTCTAATATAAAATTAGTTAATTCTTAATTCTTTTCAAAATTTTATTATGATTTCATAATTATGAGAAATTCAGATCTTATGATCTTATCTTTTTACAGTATGAATATAGTTAGAAACATTGAATTGTGATAAATAAACATTGAATTGTGAAGAATTTACTCTGAAGAGTCCACAATTACACTGAAATAAAATAAAAAACACTTGTCCTTTATGGACTACAGACTGTGAGGTCCCTTTCTCTTATTAGAGTCAAATGCAGGGACCAACATTGTTTAACTGTTTTAATATGATATCATCTCTTCCATCCAAGGGTCTCAGTCTTGCTCAGAATTGCTACATTGGACAAACAATTAAAGGAAAGTATGCAATTCTCAACAATTTTCATATATGCAATCTCAGTACCTATCACTTCCTCTCTTTACCAGTTAAAAATACTTTTAGATATTACCTACCTTCATTATTTTAATAATAATTTAACATCTAAATAATACATGATGATAAAGTTACTTGAAAATAAGTATACATTAATTTATTTCTACTTTTTACTCTAAATGTAAATCTGTGAATTGGTGTTATTAAAGTATTTTTTTTCTATAATAAAATTATTGCAACCTACAATAATAATTCATATTATTACTAAGACTACAAAAGAAAAATTGATTTAACTTTTATCTTTCTTTTTCTTTTCTAAAAGTTCTTTGGGAAATGCTTCTAAAAGTATATCTTAAATATAATTATAATTAGAAAACTTTGAAAGTACAACTATACTACGAATTTATTTTTATTTGAACTTAAGCTCTAATACATCTAAACTTTAAAAAAAAAACATATAAAAAGCATATTCAAAAAGAAGAAGAAAACTTTACTGTGATGATGGTACAAAAGGAGGATGCAAGGAAGTTTGACCTGAATGCATGGTGTGATGTGGTTACCACTTAATGTTTGACCTGAATGCATGGTGTGATGTGGTTACCACTTAATGTTACTTTCTCTAATGTCCCTCAAGAGTATTTGTCTCATCAATTGCCAATGCCAACTATCTTTCAAGAATAAGTTATGAGCTCAAGAACAAGTTATAAATAATAGAGAATTAGACAATCACGGTTTTCAGAAGGTGTTGGTAATAGAGGCATGAGAATCAAAAATAGAACTTCATCTCCAAGGTATTCCCTTTAACACACGTACCTGAGTAAAATAAATAGCATAAAATAATCTCTAATTAACATGTACCTCATTCATTACTGATAACAATTGATCAATAAATTTAGTTAAGGAATTGAGTATGTCCTGCTCAGATTCTTGTTGAGTTGATCTTGTAGAGTTGATCTAAGAGTATCCAACATTATATTCAATGTAGTCTTTACCTTATAAATTGATTTTGTAATTTCAATCCTAATTGTGAAGAGAGCTTTGGAGAAGTCGCCTTAATTAAGATCACCACTAACCCAATTTAGTTGTGATTTGTTTGGAGATTGTCTTAATTGCAGCCTCAAGCTGGTGATGTAGTATAACATCATTTGACTATACATGTGGCTTAACTAAGCTTTATATGTTTAGGCAGTTCTCACCTTACAAAGGTTTTGTAGAGATGAGTGAAGTCCTAAAACTCAAATTCTAAGAAATCCTATGATCGACCATCAACAAGGCATAACTATACTGTTGCGCCACTGAACTCGCTCTTAATCACATCCTATAACCTGATTCGGTGTAGATGAAATATCTTTTGTAGTAAAGCTAATTAGATTTTTTTAGGTTCTCAAGTAAAACAACTTCATGGGAGAAATGTCACCATGTTTAAGGTTTTGTGGGATATAACTCGAGTGATTTGATTTGTGAAGCAGAAGAGAGGATACGAGCACCTTATACTAATCCTTTTATCAGTAACCTAATTTTCAAGGATGAAAATTTTTGCTGTTAGGGATAATTATAAGACACTATAATTCCCTGCACCTCCATGCTTCTCTCTTTGTTTTCCAACTCTCCAAACTTCTCACTCAGATTTTCACTTCATACCTCGTCTATTTCAAAATTTGATCACATCCTGCAATAGCTGAGGAGTCAAAATTCATTTCAATTCGATCAGATTTTCAAACAGAATAAAGAGAACTACTTAAAATTTTCAAATAGTTTTTTCTTAGAATTTAGTATCAATCCTTGAAGGACCATTGAGGAAACTGATTCTTTTAACTTATTCTATTATATATGAATTTTGGTTTTGTTTTAATTACTTACTCTAGATCTCTAGATTTTGAAGTTATATCACTGCTTGAAACTACCTTAATATTGAACTTTTAAGGTAAGGAGAGCTAATTTTAATCTTTCAATAGTACCATATGTTAGAAGATCTAGATGTGAAGGGACATGGTTCTAAGTTTCAGGAACATTATTTAATAAAATTATTTGATTATTTGTTGTATAAACATGTTGAAAAAGACTATTTAGTTATTTGATTATTTGTTTTGATGTTATGGTGTGAAATTTTGAATTATTTGAATGAAGTAATAATAGAATGAGTATCAAATTAAGATCATACATTTGTGATAATGTATGAGTTGTGGCTTGATTGTGTATTAAGTATTGGTACATATGTTTGAACAAAGATCTTTAATTTTCACTAATGATCTAAGTCTTGTAGACTAAGATATGAGGTGATGAGAAGATGTGAGGGAGTTCATACACTCCGAGATAGTTGGTAGACACTCGGTATTGAATGTTTGAACTATCCTGATTCTTTCTTTTAGATTTGCTAATAATCTAAGTCTTGTGTATTGAATTATATGTTAGTCTCTGGTAAAGCCTATTTAATACGAGTTTTTAGGAAGACGTCTGTTGAATATCTTGGTGTATGGATCTACATGTGATCTATATGAATGATGTACTTGGTGTTGAAGTTTTATATGTTAGTCTTTAAAGAAAATCTTATGAATGACTACTACAATTTGTTCTTTTTGCATGTATTAAATATAATCTAAAATCTTCTTTCACTAGCTTACCCTTATTTTTTTTTACTGTGTTATGAAGTGTTATGATCGTACTATATCCATGAAGTTTTTATTTAAAATTTATTTCTTTTTATTGGATTCGCAACATATGTATATTTTTTGGTGTGTTATACATAATATTATATATAATCCATTAAAAATCAAAATCAAAACTAATTTTCTATTCTTAAGTTAAGAGCTTGAGGGCTATACTCCACATAGCATTTACTTAAATTCAGTGCGTTATGTTTTGTGAATGTAATATATAGAGATTTTAGAGAAAATTATACATTATATATAACAGTTTTTTAATTAAAAAAATTAGTTTGTTTCTAATTTTTCAAAATGTTAAATTTAATATTTTACGGTTTTAAAGTGAATTAAAGTATTTATTGATCAAATTTTACACGTGTTAACGATTCAAAACCATTACAAAATAACATTTTAAAAGATTTACTATACAGAAGATATACAGAAGAGTGAGTTTTAATTACTTCTATAATTGAAAAATAAAAGATAAAAACTCTTTTTATTTTTCTTTAATCTTATCCTATATTTAAGAATGATAAAATGAGTGTGAAATGATGAGTAAGTTGTCATTTTTAGTTTGTCTTTCAAGCCAAAAGTAATCCAAACAAGTTGGTCAATAATTTTTTTTTTAAGAAAAAATATAACTATAAAGACTATTATAAAGAACTATAATTTTTGTATTTTGATAATTTAATGAATACAAAAATGAAATATTATTGTAATTTAATAAATATTTACTTGTAAGCATTAATTAACTAATTAAAAACTTAAGAAGATATTTAAATTTATTTTTAATATATATGTATATATATATATATATATATATATATATATATATATATATATATTTTTTATAAAAAATTTTTTTTTTTTT
>Ga0209489_105595_pt1 | contig 21530 bp, 9 predicted proteins | sample SiratrowhiteBW_FD_187527 | JGI IMG/M metagenome (GOLD analysis project Ga0209489, IMG submission 187527) | Root nodule microbial communities of legume samples collected from California, USA - Siratro white BW (SPAdes) (version 2) | ecosystem: Host-associated > Plants > Roots > Nodule | place: USA...
ATATATATATATATATATATATATATATATAAATATATATATATATATATATATATATACCGCACAAATAAAATATACAATAAAATAAGAAAATCATATCCTAATTAAAGCAAACTAGAAAATTATCTAACATAGACTTCTAAAAGGGCAATTAATTTGTCCTATAAACTTTTTTTTCAATGTATATTTTTTTTGTAAATGGAAAAAGGTGAAGTTTTAATATTGAGATACTTAAAGATATATACTGTAACTATTACCTCCTTTTTTAAAAAGTATTTATCAAAAAAGTATAAGATCATATACATATTATGCTCACTTCGCAAAATTGCAACGTTTACTTTCCGAGACAAACCTTCATGATAAAATAAAAAGCTTAAATGTGCTTTTATATTTTCAATTTAACACACTTGTCTTTTCAGTTTTTTTTTTTTAAATCTACAGACATAAATTCAAAAAAAATATAACTATTTTTCAGTTCTTTGAAGTTTTTTTTACAGAAATTATTTTCGAAAAACAATGTTAATAGTTTTTATCTACTCCGTTAATATTATTGTTTAAGTGAAAATAGAAAAAAATAATCAAATTAATAAATCTACTGTACAATGGATATCTCAGTTTTTATTTTTTATTTTTATTTGTTTTTATAAATTATTATTAAATCTCTAATATTGATAAGAAAATGAACTATATATTTTTTTTCCCAAATCAATAAAATTGGTTGGATGGGTGGAGTGTGCAAAAATATTATTGTCCCTTAATTAGTTAGGTTGTATTTGTGCAGAGTCTATGAATTTTATTTCCTCATCAAACCAATTTCATAAATTCGCCATAGGTGCACTCTCTAAATTATATATTATAATTTCTAATTACTATTTCAGCAACAAAAAGATAAATGTTTATTTTATATAACTACTTTTTAATATATAAATTATACTGTAACAAAGAGTACTTAACTTTTCTAATCATTTTGAAATATTTTAATGCATTTTAAATTAAACATGCTTTCCCCTCTTAAAAACAAACAAATGTAATTAATCAAACGTAAATTCACATATGCAAGGTTGTCCACATGCATCCTTCTGCATTCCCCAATTTCCAAGTCAAACCCCAAAGATTCCAAAGTCAAACGATCAACTTCCACCACATTCTTCTGCATAATTATATCCGATCCCACTTGAAAAAGAAAATGCCTTTTAATTAAGGGTACAGAAATTAGGTTAAGAACACGACTTATGAATAAGTATGATAGATTTGAATGTAATTTTTCTTCAATCTTTCACTTGGCCGTTAAGATTGCACCATAATCAGCTCCTTAATTGGCATTTTCAGTGGAAGTGGTATAATGATTGGCATGAAATGTCAGCACTTTTTCTCCACATTCTAACAAATCAAGAAGCCTAAAATAGAGGGCGACGTATCTTAAAGATAGGTCATAGATGTAACTCCAGATTCTATTCTATGTCCATCACCCTTTCTAGCGAATTATATTCTATCCTGGGATAAGGCACCTTAACTAGCAGAATATTTGTGTAATATTAGTAAAAGTGGCCATATCAAAAAGAAGAGAATAGAATCATGAGAAGGAGTGGTAGGTACTTGGGTTCAACTCATGAACATAAATTAGTTACTTTACCTTCCATGAATCTCAACTGCACCAAGTAGTTCAAGTTTATCTAGAGATTTTCAATTTTTTAGTTAGACTAATAGTTCTATAAAATATTTCAAATTACCTTTTTACCAGTTTATATAGTTTTTTTTTATTCAATCATAAACTGTCCTATATTAAATTTGTTAATTTTAATAATAGACATTTTCTATTATTACAGCCTTCTCTCTATGTATAGTATAATAAGGGTTTTGAAAAGTGTTGAGACAGAAATACATGATATGTTTTCAAGCATTGAACAGTGATGTTAAGCAATAATTTTGTCAACAGAGAGTAAGAGCCATGACCTACTTTCCAAGTTCAAAGTGTTCATACCAACAAGTTCTAAAGGGTTTGGGAAGAGACAGCAATTAAAAGATGCAGGCTCTGATGGGTCCAAAAGATTGTTTGCATAAAACATGATTTTGGAGAGTGGGATTGTAAGAAAATAATGTTAAAAGTTGTCCATTTCTTGACTTATGGTGCACTGCATGCTAACATCATCTCTTGGGCCATTCCCCTCTAGCCTAATGCATCATCTACATCAACAATTCAGCATCATGTTGCACCAACCAAACTATAATTTACACATTTTTAAATGGGAGTGTGTTTGTGTTGTTACAGTTAAGGGGACAACCAATGATAGTCAATCATGGCCATGGATGTAAAAAACTCCTCACATAAAGCTCTTTCTCTCACTTCCAACATGGTGCCGATAAAAGGAATTTGATTAAAGAGAAATGCAGGTTTCTATATATCAATGTTTTTAACATTTTTTGACGGACAAAAATCAAATTGAATTTTTTTTTTGAATGTAATTCTACTTGAATAAATATGTTGATATGAGAATAATATTTTTATGTTTTATGAAAAAATATATTTTATATTATTAATTAATATCTCTTTCTATAAGGATTTTGATCATTCTCTTGTTACCCTTTGGAAGAGTTTGATGATGATTTTGTTAAAAAATAATAACTTTTAGTTCTAAATTTTAAATATTCTTTTTCAAATAAAAATTATTCTATTTTAATAAATTGTGGCTTACTTTCAGAATCCCAAAGATTGATTTAAAGTTTGGAATATTTGTTCATCCATTCTCATAATTTCTTCTAGCACCTCTACAGAGAGTGTGTAAAAGATAAAGATGTTTTTACTTTTTTGTCACTTGCTTCTATGTTGTCGTTATTAATCCTTTCTTATCTCTTTCCGCCGTTGTTTCTTTGGTTGTGTTTTCTTCTTGTATTACATTTTTTTTTTCTTTTCCGCTTTCTCCACTTAAAAGAGGTCAACATATCACATTACATTTTCATAAAAGTTTTTATATTTTTCAATAATAACTTTTAGATTGTATAATTTAAAGTGACTGGATTTCATAATTTAAAATCATTTTTTATGTAAAAAATAACTTTCAAATTATGCTAAATTTAAAAGACATTTTTGATTATACAATCTAAAATATATTTTTATAAAAAAATAACTTCATGATTATGTAATCTAGAAACTTTTTTCATGTGAAAAATAATTTATGAATTATATAACGTAGAAACTTTTTTATGAAAAAAAATGCTTTTGAATTTTTTTTAATATAGAATTAATAATATATTTCGAACCATCCATAAACTTTTCTATGAAGAAAATGACTTTTGAATTATTTAATTTAACACTTTTGACTTTCATATTGCACAACTAAAAAAATTTTTTAGATTAAAAAATTCAGAAAAAATTAAATCAAATGGGTGTGGGTTCTCATATTTATAGGGGTGGGAGGAAAGTATAGTGAGAAAAAAAAATCCCCTAAGATTTATCCTACAAGTCCATGCAAGTCCTGATCATATGGTCTACTGCTAGTGTGATTAAAATTTGTTAGCCTAATAAATTATTTACTTATGAGAAGGATGTTATACAATTATAAGGCAATTGCTTTCTGCACCCTACTGCACCCTCACATTTGCTTCGTGCACCATCAAAATATATAAATAGACATCTATATCCTTATTAATGAAGACAAAAGAGATTAGAGTATTCTGGAAAATATTTTCCAGAAGAGACTGGGTTGTAGGAGGTTCGAAATGCCTTACGGAAAATGTTTTTTGTAAGAGGATTTTGTATTATGGAAAATATTTTTCTTAAGAGGGTTTGGTATTATGGAAAACATTTTCTGTAAGAGGTTTTTGTATTATAGAAAACGTTTTTCGTAAGAGGGTTTTGTATTATGAAAAAAGTTTTTTTCAAGATGTTTTTATATTATGGAAAATATTTTCCGTAAGAAGTTTTTATATTATGGAAAACGTTTTCTGGAAGAGGGGGTGTGAGGACGAGTGGTTACGAAAAATGTTTTCCAGAGAAGGAGATATGGAAAATATTTTCCGTAAGCACTCGTCCTCACGCCTCCTCTTCCGGAACTCATTTTCAGGATACGAATACTGCAACAACCTTATGTCCACTTTGCACTCCCTACGTAATGCGAAAACAAAAGTCACTTACCTCTCACTCACGATGACACTGCCAGAAGCTTTCTTTACAACACCGACTACTACAGTCCTCGGAGAACGTCCACATTCCTTAATAACACCCATTACACCACTCTCTTTTTAAATATTCTAGCAAAGATGTTTTTGGTATTATGATATTCTGATGGAGTGCAAGAAGCAAATGTGGAGGTGCAGGAAACAATTGCCCAATTCCACCTACTCCCTAAGAAAGGTTAGGCCCAACCAATTTTTGACTACCAATCTAGCAAAGAATTGGGTCCTCACCAAAAAAATAAATAAAACAGAAGTACCATTTGTTGGGAATAGAACTCTATGGTAACATGAGCATGCGCACCAATCAGATAAAATAGTTCACATGCATGAATAAAAGTTTATTTTACAAAAGAATACACGTAGTTCTCAACATCTGTGATTCCTAATTTCTTTTCCTTTTTAATCTGTGGAAAATAGAGAATAATAATTAATATATATATATATATATATTTAAATAAATATAATATTAAAATTCTATAATACAAAATAGAAACATCATTACATTAGCATTCAAAATAAATATGAAATCTAAATCAAACTTAACTTAGTAATTATATTAAGTTAATAAAATATAAGAATGTCTATTAACAATAATAAGATTACATAAAAAAATGTTTAACATCGGTCACCAAACTGATTTAAACAATTAATATGTAATTAATTTTAAATAAAATAGACTAAAATATTTACATTGGTTATCATACTAATTCTCCATGAAACCGATTGAATCGACTGGTTCTTACACTTACACTTAAAGTAGTTACTATAACGTAGCTTTAACCATTGAACCAATAACTTTAGTTAGTATATAGGTGGAAATCTTATTTATATACTATTTTATATATAAACTATAATATTTAATATAAATTAATTTATCTTATTCAACTATTAATCAATTATTTCAGTAAGCGACTCACTAACCTAGTTCAGTTTAAAAAAAATACTAATTCAAAGTTTCATTTGTATACTCTTTAAACCTCATTGCAAAAGTCGATTCAAACATAGAAGATATGTCACAGATTTGGACGGATTACTAAAAGGATAAATAATATAAAAGTATGTCTTATATTTGATTCATATGTGCTATTTTGATAAATTCATATTTTAAACTTCGGATATTATCATATGAAGTTCTTTTGACTCTTCACTAACTAGTAATCTTTATCTATGTGAATCCAATGTACTAGTAGAGTCAGGATACCTCCTTAGATAGATTGAATCCCCAAACAATGCACATCTTAATAATCTCAACACCGGTATCTCCTTTCCTGAATATACTATGTCTCGATCACACACACCACATCATTCACAAATATTGATACTACATCATATCATATATAAGCATTTATTCAATTTAATTTAAATTCATCTAATTCATACTTAATAAAGCAAGTAATTACAATATAAAAAAAATATGCAACTAGCTTCCCTTACTCTAATTCACAATACAAGTAATTACAATATCTACAGAAACATACAACTAGCTTTCCTTACCCAAATTTACAAGACAAGTAATTACAATATCTATAAAAACATACAACTAGCTTCCCTTACCCATATTCATAAGACAAGTAATTACAATATCTATAAAAACATACAAAGCTAGCTTCCTTTACCTCTATAGAGTGAAGATACTCAAAGGAGTTTCAAAAACCTAAAATCACAGACAACCTAACTCTATTCAAGAATCTGATCGAACACTCCTATTCTACTCAACGCCCAGGAATCTAGGGATGACCTATAATGGTCAATTTAATAAGGAATGAAAGTGAAATTTTAGAGAGAATGCAAATAAGAGGGAAAGAACAACTTTTTTAGAGAGTTGGTAGCTTTTATAAGAATAAAACAAAATATCTTCTTAGAGATAGTTGGTGGTTGTTATTTTAAAAATAAAAGTTGAATAACTAATTTTTATTTATTTAAACAACTTTTCTATTAAAAAAATATTCATGTGTTATCTTATTTATCTCTAAAACTAAATTCTAAGTTGGTTTTTATTCTAGAGTTATTTTTTAGAGTATTACATTTTCTCAAACAACAAAATTTTTTGTCTGTGAAAATTGACATTCTAAGAAAGAAATAAAGATAGGTTTCTCTAATGATTTTCCTCCATCTCCCAAGTTAAACCGCTGAACTTGGCATCTAAAAAAATAAATCTTATACTAGAGCAAGCAACAATATAAGAACTCTATAATTGAGATCTAATATCCTTCAAAAGTAAACATCTCAAATTTATTTAAAAGTTGTGTATATCAATACTACCAAAACACTTACTCTAATGAAACATTGTACACACATTCTAATTTATGTCTAAAATCCAATCTCATACAAAATCTAATTATTCAATCAAAACATAACTTTTAAAGATACTTTAAACATGAAACATTAAGATAGAAACATATCTTAATTTAGTCATGAGTGTGCACTCTCACCACTTCATCAAGATTCTTTTCTTTCTTAATAATTTCATTCTCATTCATCACAATCAACTCAAATACAAATCAAAATTTCAAAGATCATGCTCAAACATCCAACTAGAAACATTTTACCTATTTCTTAAAACTAAATTCAAATATCTACACATAGAAGAAACACAATAAACCCAATACCCTAAGGTCATCCTAAGGACAAATTGCTCTGATACCAAATGTAACATTCCACATTTTTCATGTGTTAGGAACTTTATTGCATAAAATTTATACAATAAACCTAAATATAAAATCCATACATTCATCATTTATTCCAAAATATGCTTCTCCATATAAGATTTAATAAAAATATCTTCGTAAAATTATAAAAAATATAATAAAATAAAATAAAGTTTCTCTATCAATTCATTGGGACTCACACCACCTGTCAAATCCTCTGCTCACATGTAATACATGATCATTGCAGATTTAAAAACAAAATAAACTCTGCACAAAAATAAGGATAAAATAGAGAATTTTTAAAACAATGTTTTCATGAATTAAGTTTCTCTCTCAACCAAACAATAACAAATCAAAACTTTCACAATTTATCTCACATACAAAGACACTGGACTCTCTACTTCCGGAAGACTCGTGCATTGAGTTAGACTTAGAGTTGTGCACCTGTCATATACGATCCATCTGTTCTGATCAACTCATATTTCAAACCTCGGATACAATTTGTTCTAATCAGTTCCTATTTCAAACCTCAGATACAGTTCCCATATGCACAAGGTTAATCCATATGTCCTATTCCGATCAGCTCATATTTCAAACCTCGGACATAGCCATATGAACCTCTTTTGAATCTTCATTAATTGGTAATCTTCATCTATGTGAATCAATTGTACCATTAGAGTCAGGATACCTCCTTAGATAGATCGAATCACCAAACAATGCACATCCTAATAATCTCAACACGGGTATCTCCTTTTCAGAAGATACTATGTCTCAATCACACACCACATCATTCACAAACATTGATACTACATCATATCATACATAAACATTCATTTAATTATTCATACTTCATAAAAAAAAGTAATTACAATACGAAAAAACATGCAACTAGCTTCCTTTATTCTAATTCACAATACAAGTAATTACAATATCTATAAAAACATACAACTAGCTTCTCTTGCCCAAATTCACAAGACAATAATTACAATATCTATAAAAACATACAACTAGCTTCCCTTACCCATATTCATAAGACAAATAATTACAATATCTATAAAAACATACAAAACTAGCTTCCCTTACCTCTATAAAGTATAGATACTCAAAAGAGTTCCAAAAACCTAAAATCACGGGTAACCTAACTTTGTTCAAGAATTTGATCGAATACTCTTATTCTACTCAACGCTAGGAATTTATGAATGACCTATGATCGTCAGTTTGATAAGGAAGGGAAGAAAAATTTTAGAGATAAAGAAAATAAAAGGAAAATAACAACTTTTTTAGAGAGAGAGCTGGTAGTTTTTTAAGAATAAAAAAATATCTTCTTAGAAATAGTGTTGGTGGTTGTTATTTTAAAAATAAAACTGAATAACTAATTTTTATTTATTTAAATAAATTTTATGTTAAAAAAATATTCAGGTGTTGAAAGGAGTTTTTGACCACTGCGCCAGACAATTTATATGATAATATTATCATTATTATTATTTTATTATGATTATATTTGTGATTATGATTGTTAATGTTATTAATAACATTATTATTATCATTATTATTATTATTATTATTATCATTAATAATAATATAAATAATATCAATAATAATATTAATAAGATTCATAATAATAATAATAAATTAATAAAATTTAAAATACTAATATTATTAATAATATTAATACGGGTAATAAAAATAACATGAATAATAATAATATTAGAAATAAGAATATTAATGTTAACATTAATAGTAATAATATTACTGATAGTATTATCATTAACTATTATAATAATAATAATAATTCTTAATAATAATATCACAAATATTTTTAATATAACTAAAAATAATATAAAAAAATTAATAATATTAAAACTATTTTTCATATAAATATAATGTTGATAATAATATAGTAATATTTAAAATATTATTAATATAAATATAAATAATATGAATAGAAGTATTGATAATATTCCATATATTTAAAATATATATAATAATAATAATAATAATAATAATAATAATAATAATAATAATAATAATGTTATCAATATCATTAATAATATTTTGTGTATAAATATTAATAATATTAAAAACTTTAAAAATATTAAAAATTTGAAAAAAATATAATACTAGTAATAATAATAATAATCATAATTTTAATAATATTATAACTAACAATATTAGAAATAATAATAAAAACAATAATATTAGCAATAATATTAATAGTATTATTAATATTATTATTATTAATAATAATGATAAATATAATATTAATGATAATATTATTAATAATACCAATGATAATAATAATATTAATAAAACTAATAATAATAATAATAATAATACAAATTTAATAATAATAATAACAATAATAGTAATATAAGTGTTAAAAATATCAATAATATTAGTTATAATATTAATAATATTGTTAATAAGATTCACCTTTACTAATATTGTTATTAATAAATCAATATGAACATCATTAATAAGAGACAATAGTAATTTTATCCATAAATATAAGTTCTAAGTATTATCCACATACATAAGTCCGTAGGTATTACCCAAAGACATAGGTCCGTAGGTATTACCTAAGGACATAGGTATGTAGGTATTACCTACAGAAATAGTTCGTGGGTAATACCAACTGATTTGTGTCCGTGGGTAATATCTACAAACCTATGTTTGTGAGTAATATCTATGAACTTAAATCCGTGGGTAAACCTACAAATACAAATCCGTAAGTAATAATCTATGGATAATGTTGAATTTACCTACGGATACAAATCCATAAATAAATTGAGTTTTTCTTGTAGTGGGTATTACAGAAGCTAGCTTACCTCTTTACAAATAATGATATGTGGAATTTTATGAAGTATATTATAGAAGTTTGGGATGAAATATTATATAAATCCGTCTTGATGTTAATGAAATTTTTTTAAATTGATTGGGTATATGAATAGATAATATTAATTTTTTTTTTGTTAGATAGAGGGAGATGAATGAATATCTACATATCTACTTCGTCTCTCTCTCTTTTTCTTTACCCATCCCGATATTCATTCATATCCTCTTATTTGTCTTTATTTTAAATTACTAAAATATATTTTATTAGGTAAATTAAAATTTATATTAACTTCTATTTAGTTGTTCTTAGTTTCATAATTTATTTTAGATCATATATTTGATTATTTTTATTTTTTTTAATTATTTGTGTTTTATGTAATTTTTATTTGATATTTTCATTTAATATTTATAAACAATTATAATATTTTTTTTATATTTGACATTAAAGAAAAAAATTTATATATTTTTAATATTGAATATTTTATAATATTATATTTCTTTAGTCTAATTTTTATTTTTTTATAAAATATTATTTAATTAATATTTGAAATATAAAGGAGATGAGTTTGATCCAAAGTATAAGTATAAGGAGATGAGTTTGAATAAAGACAGAGACGAGACAAACAAAATTATACACATTAAATTTAGAAATATAGAACTTTTATTTCTTGAAATAAAGATAACACATTAAATTTAGAAATATAGAACTTTTATTTCTTGAAATAAAGATAACACAGTTAAACTCACACTCCTTCCATCTTAATAGAAGTCATATAAAAAAATTAACCATCCCAATTTATTGTTAGGTATTTATTTATGTGTAAGATTTGAATTATATGTTTTAGAGTGATAAAATATTTCATATTCTTACTCTAGTAGTTAAACATTACAATGACAAAAACAACAACGATATATTTTTTTTTTCAGCTATTTATTTTCTATTTTCATATTCATTTAGGTTTTTTAACTATGTTTCTCTATTACATTTTATGATTTATGCTATTTTTAAATTTTGTTTATAGTTGATCTCGTTAATCTTTATTCAAGTTATTTAAAAATTTCAATCCTAGGATTTCTCTTTATTCATTATTTTCACACCATTTTTGTTTTAGCTTGGCTTTCAAAAATGCATTAGTATAATGTATAAGTTTAACATTAACGCTTTTTTTATAACAATAAAAAAATCTTGTATAAAAATAAGTATAAAACTGTTTTCATCAGCCTAGTTATTCCGTGATATTTCTTGTTTTTCATGAGTTTAATAAAATATTTCATATGCTATTTAGATGATTGAAATAGAAAACCCTTTCAGTTGCTGTCTAGAAAATTTCTTTTACAAAACAGTTGTTTTTTTTTTTATTGAATATTTTCTATTAAAACTCATGCAAAATTTCATCCAAAAAAAAAAAAGGATTAATGTGTCCTTTTGTATACTTAAAGACTACATACAACTGATACATTTACTTAAACTAGATATGTAGGGATTTTTATTTATTTTTATCATTGAAAAGATATATAGAATAAAGAAGTGCTGACCCTTTCACAAAAAAAAAATGGTTCAAATACAAATTAAATTAAAAAAAATCCCTAATCCAAAATCAACAATGTTAAGTACTAAAATTTCAGGCAGAAAATGATAATCTATTACAACCAATATTTTGACGAACCGATCAAAAGCAATTCTAACTAAACAGCAGAATTAAATAACCTCAATTTGATAAAACCAGCTGTGTCAAGTAGTTGGATCCAATGCATCTAAAAATACACTTTCTCTTATCACACTCCTTTCTTAGGTAATGTAGGGATTTCTATAATAGTATAAAGTTCGTAAACTTTCTTTAAAAATTCAGTGAGAAAAGTGTATTAACATATATATATATACACGCACAACTATAGTTATTAGTGTTTATTTATTGTGAATTTCTTTTGAGGTAATAAGATACCATTTTGAAAAAAAGGCTGCATAAATATTTCAAAATGACGTGGAATTTATTCTGTTTAAAAATTATTTGGACTACAAATTTGTCCCTAAATTTGAGTAAGAAGTAGGAGAGGTGTTATCTGGTTTTAAATTAAAATGTGTTCTCATAATAAATAATATATTCTTAACTTTAATTTAGTAATATAATAGCAAAGAAAAATTTATGGTTATAGTTTAAGTATTGTATGTAATGGTTTAAAGATGTACACTTTAATGACACAACTACCTAATACATGAATAAATTTTAAGTTGAATAATATTATAACCAAAATGTGATGTCTAATCCGTCAAAATCTCTTGTTTGAATGATAACAAACAATATTAAAATTTGAATATTGAACGATTTTAAATGAGTCATGCCAAAGTATCATAAGTGACCAAAGCAAAAAATCACTCTAGAGCCTAGATGCCCATTCGTTTTAATTTCAAAGCCCACTATGAAATTGCATCCAAACTTTTTATAAAAGAATGCATTCAAATCGCAACTGAAAAGAAATGTACCCAAAATAGTATTGAAATTGTATGTATAAGAGTATTTTGTCAAAAGTTTTAAATGTCCACTTATCATTTATACCTTCATCTTTCTTACTTTTAATAGACCTCAAGTAAAGCTATTTATTCTAAAATATTTCATATTAAAAATTTTACATTAGTCTTCTATATACCTACTTTTCTATAGAACTTGGTACATTCAAATTCAAATGTTGAGAAGTGACAAAACAAAACAGTACAATCTTCTAGAAAGAAGATTTAACAGAGTTGTTATCAAACAACTGGTGAACACAAAACAATGTTTTACTAAAAAAGGACAATGTGTTCTGATTTTTTTTTTCTCTCTCCTCGTTATGAAAGGCCATGCCATTACATTGTTTCTTAATAGTTTTTGTCTCTATCAATTATTATTCCCACAGCTATCAGTTTTCAACAAAAGATGTATATAAAGCAAAATAAATACTTCCTAAAGATCCAAGAATTGAGAAAGAAAATACAAGAGATTGAAACAACAAACTCTCTTATATACTTTATTATTCACATTGATAGATCACGCCTAATTCTTAGTAACTGATTCTCTGCTTTGCAAAATTATATTTATATAATGGAGATGTAAGATTCCGTGAGAATGCGTTATGACAGTAAAATTGATTCGTTATAATAATTTTTTTTTAAACAACCGAAAATAAATTAAATTAAAGAAGACATTTTCGCTCCCAAATATATATATATATATATATATATATAATCTGATTAATCTTTATAACGAAAACATATTATAGTACCTTCAAATAACACATTACAATTGATTCGTAGGTAAGATAATTTTGAAATTCTATTATCCTTATTTTTAACTCTAGTTAATCAGGGATCTACGATCTCAAATAAAAATAGAATTAAAATCTCAATAAATATCGAATTAAAATTAATAAGACAAAATTAAAATTCAATAAATTAAATATAGAAAGTTTCTTAGAATAGCTTAACGTATCTCTCAAACTGATCAATAAATGTTTTTCATTTCAAGCTTGGAGATAATATTTTCAAATTATTGTTTTCTAAAGATATGTGTTGTTGGTCGTTGGTAAAAGATAAATTAGCCTTCATGTATCGTTTCAAGTTTGGACTCTGATCGTGTTCTTTGTCAGGCTGTGGAAAAAGCACCACGCTTCAATGTTGGTTGGGGATTGTTATAGTTATGGGATTCCAAAAAAGGATGATTTTAGATGATGGAAGTGACTATTGTGCTTATCATACACATTGCACAATGAAGAAGCCAAAATACACTACAATTTAATAATATTGAATCAAGACAAAATGCAATGAAGGTTGCAGTGTACAATAATGGAAGTAGAAACAAATACCCATATCAAAGGTTGAGTTAAGTAACGATGAAGGTTACAATTATATTGATACAATAATAAATGTTGCAAGTAGGTTTATAAGTCAATTAATAATTACAAGTAGATTTATACAACAATAAAGACTCTAATTAAGTTTATATAATATAAGATACTACCAAAATTTATAAAATAATAGAAACTGTAATTAGATTTATACATCAATGAAGTGGGCAAAAGTTTTTACTGTAATTAAAACTATAACATTTTATAAGATCAAAAGACTCTCAAGGATCATAAGTTCTTATACTATATATACTATATAAATAACAAAAAGAGAATAATTCTTACCTTTTAATAATAATTTAGTTATTATGACATTTATAATTTGAATATACATAATATATATTAGAAATCTTTTATTAAATAGAAATAAACAATTTAAATTCATAAAAAAAAGCTCAAATTCATTTTTTTTTTCTCAAATTTTGAATAAGAAAAATAGTATCATAGTTTTTTATTTAGGTTTACTCAAAGTATATTATTATCCACTATCTCCAAATATCTATTCTGAAAAACCGACCATAACAATGCTACTTGAAATATGCATAATTGCACGTAACTCTCCACCTTGTTCTCGGAATGGTGATTTTACATTAGACTATTCCATTATAAATAGGAAGTTTCTAAGGTTCATTTGATAAATTAATGACTTTACAAAAATTAATGATGATATTTTAATATATTTAAAATGCTCAAGTACTTTATAGAACTATAGAATTGTTTGAATCATTATATCTCAAAAAGTTGTTACCATTTAAAGTAAAGTTTAAATATGTTTATGTTAAGCAAGAAAATGAAAATGAGATATGAAAATATATATAACTCAAAAAAATGCAGAGTTTGAAAATGGAAAAGTTCAAAAGATGATTAATGAACAACAAGAATTTGAGGTAATATGAAAACGTTATACAGTTGTACTAGAAAAAAAGGACACTTTCAAACAAACTTCAATTCTCATAAAAACAATTTGAATATATTTAAATAGATGATAAGTGAAATAACAAATAAATATGAGATATAAAAATTAAATATGATTTAAGATATCATATTCTAATAATTATTAGTAATTATAGCTGCACAACAACTTACATTAACTCAAAATAAAAAATTTAAAAATAATAAACAAAGGTCAATTAATAAAAGATTATAAAAAAATATAATATTTGGAAAAATCATGTTCCAAATAAAATATGATAAAATAAAGATTAACTATTATACGTGGATTATAGATAAAATTATTTTATAATTTATAATCGAGTAAAATCTCACCTAATAATTTATTTTGTGATAATTTATTTTGTAAAGTTAATTTAAGTTTAAATTTATGATATTAAAATTATTTAAAATTTATTTTAATATATATATATATATATATATATATATATATATTAAGAAAATGTTAAATTACTGACAAAATTTGATTGATAAAACTTTATCTGTTAATAAAATATAATTTTATCAAAGGATATCATTCGTCGCTAAATTTATCAACAGATAAAATCTATTGATAATTACTGACAACGTTAGTAAATTTATATATAATTAGTTTACTACAAATTTTAAGTATTTCTGATAAATTTATCTCGTCAATAATTTTTATTTTCTTTATAGTGATATTTTATATAAAAGTGAGTGTAAATTTTAATTTATAAACTATGTTTATAATATTAAGTTAAACTTAAAGTCATTTTATATATTTTTATCGACTTTTAACTTTACTTTTCTTTTTATTCTTATTTTTTAACTTTTTTATTATTTATAACCCCTTTATCTTTCAATAATTTTTTTCTTGTTTTTTTTTACTTCTTTTATTAATTTATTTATATTATTTTCATATTTGTTATATTAAAAGATTATTTTACGGATACTTATTATTACAAGATTTCTAATATAATATCAAATGGTATTAGTTTACTGATTATTTATATTATATATTTAATATTACTAAAATATATTATGTGCATGCATCTTTATTTGACGTACATTATAACATAATATCATATTTTAAAACACGTTAAATTGAGTATTTCACTTCAAATACTAAAATTGATATTGTTATTATATTATTATTACAATGTCAAATTAAAAAAAAATCATCTGTGATTTCAAGTAAACATAGTGAGTTATTTAAATTAAAGAAGCCTCGAAGCATTTTTACTTAATATGTTATCATATTTAAAAATTTTATTTATTTATAAAATTTATTTGAATGAACAATTTTTAAACTAATTGTTAAAATTCTCAATCTAGGAGGCAACTATGAATAATATTCCTGATTATGAACTAATTTTTACGAATTTTCGGATATAGTATACAATTTCTTTCGGCCATCATTATTAAATTATTCTCTCTTTATTTATTCATAACTAATGTTATTCATATTATTTATTTAGTTTGTTAAGGTAGATCTCACATCTACACATTGTCTTAATCTTCGTCACAACATATTCCCGACCTAAATCTCACCAAACATCAAGTTTAGTTATCTATCACCTCATAGTTTCATTATCTTTATTGTACTGTTGCTTCTTTTTTTTTTTTCAATTTTTTTGTTATTGTTTTAATAAGAGATATGAGAAACTAAGCATATCTTCCTTTTAGGATGAAAAATCCTTATTTATATTCATTTGACCATAATTATGAGATCCCACTCCATTTTTCCCTCTGATAATTAAATTGTGGTCTTAGTTATTTTCTAGAGTACCATTGAAGGGGTTATAATTACCAAAACGATATTATCAATATTTTTTATTATGATGATGATACTTAGACAATCTTCTAGAATGATTACAAACCTCAATTTTAAGTGCAATCTAAAAAATTAAAAAAAAAAATCAAAAATAGACATATCACTATACAACCTTTCAATCTTAAACGTATATGTTAACGTATAACCTATAATATACAGTCTCCCAATTGTATATGCTAAAAAAAAAATCTAAAAGGCATAAGAAATCATGAGCTTACCATCACAATTATGATTGAAGAGAAATCCTCCTTTTATTATTCTGCATGTGATCTATAATTTAATTTTGTCACGTAATTGGAATAGATTTGAGAGATGGATGGCCTGTAAAAGAGATTTCGTCCCATGTGAAATTTATTTTAAGAAAAATTGGAACAGATTCTTAAAATCACTTGTTTTCTAATTCCGCATGCAATACTTTCTAGTCTTTTTGGGTAGAGCATTCCTTTGTTCCTCTTTTTCTTTCTTGTTTTTTCAACACTTGTCAAGCTTGCCCAGACACAATAGAATATGAGTGATGCCCCTGGTCCAAGCCATGTTAAGTTTTACAAAATACCAAAGCACTTTTATTTGATCTCATTAATTAATTTCTTTAGATATATGTTTTTGATCGTACGATGAATGCTAATGGAGTTACTATGAACAACACAAAGCATTTATAATGTGTCACTTTAAAGAAGTGGGAGACAACACAATCATTTTGTGAAGGAATAAAATCACTAGTAAATATCCTAATCCTAATCCCAATCCCAATCCCAATCCCAATCCCAACTGTGTTCAACTATTGACGCAAAGGACCAAAAGTAAGCTAGTCTCAACACCTAACAAACTTTATACAGGCATCTAATCCTAATGTATCACATTTTTCTTAATTTATAAGAATTTTAATATGTAGAAAGTGAAAATTATAATATGATTAGCTTAAATAAAAAGAATTATATTTGTTTTTATGGAAGTTTAAATCAATCTATATGAAATATTTTTATTAAAAAAATTGACACCCTTAATGGGACTTTGTGTTTTCTTTTAGGATTAAATTGGTTAGTTTTGAATATGTCAAATTCATGGCGAAAGCGAGTTTTAAGTGGAACATGTAAGGAACCATCAAGAATTGAAAATGAAATATTTTAATAAATTCTATTTTGTTTCTCTCTATTCATTAGAACATAATTGTCAAACGAATATAAAGTCTTTAAGTTTATAAAATTTTTTAAATAAAGGAAAGAATAGATAGTCAAGTATATAACTCGATATCAAATACAATGTGTCAACATATTAATGAATAAAAACTTTAGGATGAAGTATTGCTTAGATCACTAACAACAAAAATCCTTTTACTTAATTCACAACATTACCCCAAATAAAATATACAATTGGATAGGAATTCCATGAACAATTCTCACCTGGATGGGTTTGATAAATTTAATGATTGTTAATAAATACAATAATAAACATGTTGACGCTTGAATTGATTTAGGCAATGAAAACGAGATGTTATACTCAAATTTACGAGTATGAGTTTGTTTATACGGCAACAACAAGATTAGAGTTAAAAAAAAAGTTAACTTATCTTCGAAGGAAATGACTCAACTAGCAAATAAGACTAGGAGACTTGAGAAAATAAAAATTCAAAAGAATAGAATTAAAAATTCGAAAATCCAATTATAAAATATAGTATTTGAAAGCCTCAATCAATAGTAAAGAATTAAGTGAAATGGATGAAAACGGAGTTGTGTTATAAAAAATAACGATGTAAACATTGTTGAAACAAAATTGAGACCTGCGTATGCAAGTAATTGCAACAAGGAGAAGACAAAATGTCTAATCAAACATATAGTTTCAATGTAATAAAAGTTCATAAGATTTATGATATTTTGCTAAAAGATAAATAAACTAAATTAAGTCATGATTATAAATTTTTCTTTCTATAACGAAGGAAGGGTAGAAAGTACTGTTAATATCATAATATTTATGGTCATTGGACTAATAATTATATCCATTTCAATTATTCAAGAGGCAATTGGGTAGGGAAGACTAAGATTGGAGAAAAATCAATGAAGGTACGTATTCATTCCATACTCATGTGTCATGTTGGCTAATTTACCATAATAGTGTAATTTTTTTCCTAAATTATCAAAAAGGTGCAAAAAAAATTTTTATTACGGATTTGGGTAAGTCGTATAGCATGGTGGCGAGATGGTATGAAGAAGTCGTATCACATTGTGACAAATTTTACTGCGGCAAAAAAGTCGTACGGTAGGATGGCGACTTCCTACTTAAAATCGTACCACGTGTAACGACTTCTTTGGCCACATTTGCAAAGAAGTCGTGCCACCTAGCGGCGACTTCTTTGGTGGAAATTACACAGAAGTCTCCACCATGTGGTACGACTTCTGTGAGGTTATATAGCATGCAAATCCCATATTGTGTTCACTTTCGGTATACTGGTTCACTTAAATATTTTCTTCTTTCCTCTTCTCCATTCCATATCAAACCATTCTTACTCAATTACTTTCTCAATCACAATGAATCATTTTCATGGTGTCGGAAGTTGTACAATGTATGAGGATGAACCAATTATCTGAGACATGATAAATGATTCCAGCTCAGAAGATAAAGATCCTGAGGACATGGAAGATGATGTGCCTGCAAACACGATTCATCTATATCAGTCAAATACCACAACAACAACAAATACAGAATATGAGCTCGAGGAGCACATGTGTTTCAATTCCAAAGATGCAACGGTCGCTGCAATCAAACAATTTCACATTCAGCAAGGGTACAAATTCATGGTTGTCAAATCAAAAACAGACATATATGTTGTTAGATGCATTCACTATAACAACGGTTGTCAATGGCCACTGCGAGCATCTTACTCAAAAATTAGAGACCAATGGGAGATCAAACGAATTGAATCACCTCACACTTGTTTGTCAACTGTAATGTCACAAGATCACGTCAACCTCGATTCACACCAAATTGCATCTATCGTGGTGAATTCCATAAGGATAAATCCGTCAATTCCAGTGAAAAGTTTGATTGCAAAAATCAAAAACCGGTATGGTTATAGTGTCATTTACAGAAAAGCCTGGATAGCTAAGCAAAAGGCTCTTGCCATGGAGTTCGGCGATTGGGAAGACTCATATAATTATCTACCCATATGGTTTCAAGCTTTACAACAAAGTATTCCAGGAACAATTGTACAGTATGTCACTAGACCGGTTGTTGTTGACGGTCTAGAAGACAACTCTTGTCACGTATTAGAGCGTGTCTTCTGGGCTTTTAAACCTTGTATTGACGGGTTTAGTTATTGCAAGCCCATTCTCCAAGTTGATGGAACCTTTTTAACTGGCAAATATCATGCAACTTTGTTAACCGCAATTAGTCAAGATGGGAATCGCAACATATTTCCATTGGTTTTTGCAATTGTTGAAGGAGAAACCAAGGAGGCCATGATATGGTTCTTTCAATTATTACGTGCATTGGTCACACCCCAACCAAATGTCTGTCTTATAACCGACAGAGGCCCAGCCATACTATCAGCATTGGAATCTCCAGAGGTTGGTTGGGAATCACAATCAGTGTTTTGCATCCGCCACATTGCATCAAACTTCAATAAGAAGTTTAAAAACGCGGAGCTTAAACGACAACTAATTAACATGGGTTTGTATATGCCTTCACTTCCTTTTTATACATGTATTATCTAAGTTTATTGATTTTTGTAAGTTAAGTATCCAATTATATGTCAGGTTATGAAATGAAACAACCCATACTTCAAGCCAAGTTATCTGCATTACGAACAGAATTCCATCAGGCAGCTTTGTGGATAAATCGCATACCACTGGAAAAGTGGACTCAGGCCTATGACGGCGGTAAACGATATGGCCATATGACAACTAATCTGGCTGAATGCATGAATTCTATCTTGAAGGGAGCACGATCCTTACCCATTTGGGCTCTTGTTAAGACAACCTTTCAAAGAACAAATTCATGGTTTTTCGAGCGAGGTACGAAGGCAGCATCTATGATAGCAAGTGGTCATCAATTTCCTGAAAATATTGCTGCTTCATTGAGGAAAAATCAACAACAATTAGCCATGTGTCATGTCCAGAAATTTAGTCAAGATAATACAGAATTTGATGTTCAGGAAATCGCCTCTCACCATCTTCGACGCCGACCTATGTCCTTTAAGGTAAAATTGAATGAGTGGTGGTGTGACTGTGGGGAGTTTCAAGCTCTCCGACTACCTTGTCCTCATGTGATTGCAGTTTGTTCCTTTTGTCACTTCAATTTATTGATGTTTGTTGATCCAATCTATAGTCTCCAGAATATTTACAAGGCCTATGAGATGCCATTTCATCCACTACAGAATGAGGAATACTGGTCTACTTATAATGGACCAAATTTCATTCCAGATCCTCATATGAGACGTAAAGCATTTGGAAGACCACCAACTGCACGTCTCCATAATGAAATGGATGAACCAATCAACAAACCAAAAAAATGTTCTTATTGTAGGAAAGAATGACATAATAGGACCAATTGCCCACATCGGCAATAAGTTATGTTCATTTGTAAAACATATTATGCAATTTAATAATATATTTATCATTTTCATTTACTTACTCAATATTTATTACTGGATGACAAGAGTTTAAGATCTATATTTATATATTATTGATTTTTTATTAAAATTTAAAAAGTTAATAGTGTCCATATTTATATCTAAATTAGACTGAGTATTATCCATATTAAGACATATTTTTTATTAAAATTTACAAAATTAATATTGTCCATATTTATATCTAAATTAGTGTGAGTATTATCCATATTTTGAATAAAAAATTACATTACTTAAGCAATGAATAGAATATATTTCATTACCATTTAAATTGTTATTTTTAAATATTTTATATTGTTTTAGCTTGCTAAATTATTTTGTAACATTGTAGAAAATAATTGTGGCAAAATACATGTACCAAAAAATGGTATACATTGTATTTATAACATGCAAAACTAAATATTGACGTTTATATTTTTTTTTCTCCAGTAGCACCACAATATTTACACATTGACAAAAAATATTTTACAACTATTTAATATAATTCCTTAAAGAAATTTTTATCTTCTACGTTTTTGTTTTAATTTATAAAATGAATTATAACAAAAAGAAGAAAAATTAATAAATTTATGACGTTTGATCCAAACGATTTAACTCAAACTTACTATAAAACATATTTATATATAAA
>Ga0209489_105596_pt1 | contig 21514 bp, 12 predicted proteins | sample SiratrowhiteBW_FD_187527 | JGI IMG/M metagenome (GOLD analysis project Ga0209489, IMG submission 187527) | Root nodule microbial communities of legume samples collected from California, USA - Siratro white BW (SPAdes) (version 2) | ecosystem: Host-associated > Plants > Roots > Nodule | place...
TTTTTTTTTTTTTTTTTTTTTTTTTTTTTTTTTTTTTTTTTTTTTTTTTTTTTTTTTTTTTTTTTTTTTTTTTTTTTTTTTTTTTTTTTTTTTTTTTTTCTTGCTTCTTCTTCTGGTTCATGTAGCTTTTTTTGTTATTTTTTTTTTCTTCTTACTTCTTCTTCTTGTTCATGTAGCTTGTTTTGTTATTGTTTCTTTTTACAGTTATTATTTATTGTTCTTGCTTTTTTATTTTGTTCTTATTAAAAAAGAATAAGAATAAGATGGAGAAGAAAAAACAAGAAAGAAGAAGTAAGAAGAATAAACCACAACTACAAGAAGAAATAATAATAAGAGGAGGAGGTAAGAGTAAGAAGAAGAAGCAAGAAAAAGAGTTGCTTCTTCTTCTTGTTCTTGCTTTTTTTTTTTGCTCTTGCCTCCTCTTTTTATTATTTCTTCTTCTTGTAGTTATTGCTTATTGTTCTTGCTTCTTCTTTCTTGTTCTTTCTTCTCCATCTTGTTCTTATTATTTTTTAATAAGAACAAGATGAAGAAGCAAGAACAATAAAGAAGAAGCAAGAACAATAAGTAATAACTACAAGAAGAAGCAAGAAAAGATACAAGAACAAGAAGAAAGGAAGATTGCTTGGGTTAATTGGAATAAGGTGTGCAGTCCAGTTGAAGTTGGTGGTTTGGAAATTAAGGACATTGAATGTTTTAACGATGCTTTGTTAGCTAAGTGGAATTGGAGGTATAGGTTACTGGTGAGGGGTTGTGGAGAGAGGTCCTAGAAGCTAGGTATGGTAACTGGAGGAATATGGATGCTACATTGGTCCACAGATCTCACTCTGCTTGGTGGCAGGATGTTTGTAGGATCTTTGATAAGGGTGAACTAGGTCATTAGTTTGACCGTAGATGTTATTGGATTCTAGGGGATGGTAGGTGGGTTAATTTCTGGAAAGATAGATGGGTGGACGGTCAGGTTTTGAAAGATAAGTTTCCAAGATTGTTTACGATCTCTCAGTGTTTAGAAAGTGTGATGGGTGACCTTGTCTAAAGGGGGGACATTACTAGCGAAGGATGCTCCAGGTGGTGTTTAGGTTGGCGCAGGGAGAGGTTTGTTTGGGAGAAGCTCGAATAAGAACAACTACTGGCTATGATTTCTAATGTCCGTTGGCCCTCAAGTGATCAGGATAGGCTGGTGTGGGTAGGAGACAGTGATAGTAATTAAGAGTATACTATTAAATCCGGGTATAATGTGTTGAACAAGGAGGACCGGATGCAGGTGTCTGAGATCTTTTAGTTGTTGTTGACTCTTAAGATTGTTGGCAGCTATTTGTGCTTGGAGGTTACTACTAGATAGACTACCAACCAGACTTAACTTAGCTAAAAGAGGTATGCAGTTGACGGACTTGTCTTGCCCACTGTGTCAAGAATACGAAGAGTCAGGACAACATTTGTTCACCACGTGCAAGATGGCCCAAAATGTTTGGGATCAGTGTGAAGTGTGAGAGGTGGGTTGGAAATGTCAATGTCAGACATGAGTCTATCACTATTCACTTTCAAAGTTTTGGTCTTGTAAGCTGGCGACAGTGTGTTAATTTAGCTTGGAAAGGGATGTGGCTGGCTATAGTGACGGAGCTTTGGAACCATATGAATAAGGTGATTTTTAACAGATGATTAGTATATGCTACAAAGATTTTTACTCTAACTCAGCTCAAGAGTTGGTGTTAGCTTAAGAATAAGTTTAAGAGAATTGCATTCTCTTATTCAGACTAGCACTTTGCTCCTCTTAAGTGTCTTGATACACTAAACTAACTCAAGTGTATGTTTTTGAGGAGTTTTGTGGGACTGTACTAATGAGTTAGTACTTTTACTTTCTTGTGTAGTAGTTTTGGTTTTTCTGTGTTGTACATGTGTTTGTTTTGAGATTTGTGGTCATAGTAAGAGGCATACCATTGTATTGGGTTTGGTTTACAAGGAGGCTATAGGGGTTGGTACTGGAACGGAAGCGTCTTTTGTGTTTGGTTAATAGTTTAGTTTCTTTTCAAGTAGGTGGGCTTTTTAGTATTATCGCTAGGTGTTCTACCTTTTTTTGTCTTTGCTTTTTTCTGTATAGTGATACTACATTGTAGTCCTTCCTTATTTTTCATTTTGTAAAAGGGTTGGTGTACCCTTTAAGTGCTCCTTTTATTTATTTTATTCTTGGCTGTTAAAAAAAAAGAATAAGAAAAAAAACGAGAACAGAAAAAAGAAGAAGAAGCAGAAAGAAGAGAAATAACATAAAAAGCAACAACAAAAAGGAAAAACAAGAAAAAAGAAAAACAAGAAAAAGAAGAATTGATTATAATGAAGAGTTGATTAGTTGTTGGTTAATATCTTTGATTTTTTGAATTTTAGTATTTTTAAGATTTTATTTCTTATCTAATTCATGTCATTTAGAATATGAGATGACTATTGATAATATTTTTGACGAGTGAGACAATTAGTGGAGATAATATAAATTATACAATGATATTATTAACTATTCATGTGACTTTTACCTCAAAGAAATATTTTTAATTTTCGGAAAATGTATTGAGTAAAAAATGATGCATGATTATCTTTTAGAAATTTATTATTTTAAATTTTTATTTTATTAAAAGAAATAAAACTTATGTGTACATAAATAAAAAAGGAGAGAGCAAATAATGAAACTAATGAGTCTAAACTTTTTAACATTTTTATAATAAAAATAATAATAATTATAATATGATAAAATAACTTGATGGTTATATGCTGTGTCAAGTTACCAATAAAATAACAAGGATGGAGAAAAGAAAGAAGTAATGATTTGAGTGAAACTGTGCGAAATAAAATTGTCCATTTAGTTAATGTGACACAAAAATTACAGTAACCTTGAAATTTTGCCCTCATTTGGACCCACAGAAATTTAAACAAAAGTAAAAAATACTTTATACATTCAATAAAATAATTCTTTAATAAATACTTAACTAAAAATATTTAAATTTATAAATTATTTAAATTATATATATATATATATATATATATATATATATAATTGAAGAGAGAAATGGAAGAAAGACTCAAAACAAAGAAAACTTCCACATAATCATGACCACTAATCTTAAACTAGTTTTTAAAAGCTTCTCTCACCACATATTATATCTACACAAATCATATTTTAACTCCCCTTCATTCATTTCAGCCATTTAACAATGCTTTATATAATAAAATATTATATAATATATATATATATATATATATATATATATATATATATATATAAAATACGTGTTATATCTATAGATGGTTCTTTTGCTATCTCTTTCTACCTATCTTTTCTCGTTCAAGATACATGCATTAAGAAATGTGGGGTTTCAATTGAAAAGCATCACCACAGCACTAGCCAGCAGCAAGTTACAACTTTGTTCATCTCCATCTTTACGTGTAGCCTTTAAAATGCGTGACGAAAGATTGAACACTGAACAGTTTATAAAAGGCAAGCACTTCCATGAAGCTGATGGATTTCAGATTCAGCACACGAAAGCACCCACCAATAGAAAACACTCTTGGTGGGCGAGCGAATGCATGGGACCTCTTCGCTAAAAGAAAACACACAAATCCTAAACTCAAACACCATTTCATCTCTCTGCAAGCTCTTCTATACGCAACAAACTCTTCCCTCACACCATGGCGGAGTGCGTGACGGACATGGCTCAGGCTGCTATGTGCCGCAACAGCATCGCTGCAGCACATTTCAAAGTGGTTTCCATCTTCACAATCTTCGTGACCAGCGTGATGGGTGTGTCAATGCCCGTCATGCTAGCACGATACTTCCAAGGAAAGTCTCTCTACGATATAGCTATCTTGGTGATCAAATGTTTTGCTGCTGGTGTTATTCTTGCCACCTCGTTGGTTCATGTGTTGCCGGATGCATTTGCCGCGCTCTCCGATTGCCAGGTGGCGTCGCAACATCCATGGAAGGATTTTCCCTTTGCGGGCCTGGTAATTTTGCTTGACCTAGAGACAAAAATTTTAGTAAAAGTTGTTATTTTTAACCACTGGGTTGAATTGAATCTTGGTTCTGGTGCATTGAAAGGTGACCCTGGGTGGGGTGCTGTTGGCTCTGCTGGTGGACACTGTGGCGAGCTCTCACGTGGAGCATTCGCACTACACGCCGGTGGAAACGGAGGAGAAGGAGGGTGGCGGTGGCTCATTGAGTATTGAGCTGGTTGGCAGTGGTGGCGGTGAAGTGGAGAGGGCTGAAGAGTTGATGAGGTTGAAGCAGAAGCTGGTGTCGCAGGTGTTGGAGATAGGGATAATCTTTCACTCCGTTATCATCGGAGTCACTATGGGAATGTCGCAGAATGTTTGCACCATTCGCCCACTCGTTGTTGCTTTGTCATTTCATCAGATTTTCGAAGGTTTGGGTCTTGGTGGTTGCATTGCTCAGGTAAATCAATCTCTCAAATTTTAATAGTTAAGGTACATGTTTGTGTTCATATGTACAAAGGTAGTTATTTTAGTTAAAGTAGGTAAATGTCTTTTTTCTGCAAATTGAGAATTGCAGGCAGGGTTTAGCTATGGAACAACTGCATACATGTGTTTCATGTTCTCAGTGACAACACCAATGGGGATAATTTTGGGGATGGTGTTATTCTCAGTGACTGGTTATGATGATAGTAACCCTAAAGCTTTGATCATGGAAGGGTTACTGGGTTCAGTTTCTTCAGGGATACTGATTTACATGGCTCTTGTTGACCTCATAGCAGTTGATTTCTTTCATAACAAGCTTATGAACTCCAATTTGTGGCTCAAAAAACTCTCTTTTGTTGCATTAACTCTTGGTTCTGCTTCAATGTCTGTTCTAGCACTTTGGGCTTGAAACATTTTGCCCGTGTCAAATAATATTGTGCAAGGGTAAATACAATATTAGTAAAAGGAATTAATTTTCTGCTCCTAATTATACTTCATTTCTTTTCAAACTTCTTATTTATATTATTCGGTGCATTGGTTTTAAACTTCAATGAAATTTATCTAAGATTTACCCTTCAATAATTATTATTGCATAAATTTTTTACCTACATACTTAATTACATTTTGTACGGATCCATTAAATTTATGATAAAACCATACGTGAAAAAAATTATATCTTTATTAAACATATTTAGTGATTTATTTATTGAGTTATCTTTGTTTTTTACATTTATTCCCAAAGACACACATTTAAAAAAATGATATTCCAAAACATTTATCTTTTTTCAAATTGTGTTCCACCTTAGTAACTTACCAGCTTTGCATTATCCCCGCCTGAGTGAATTTGAGAAAGGAGAAGCAAAATAATAATATTAAAGGCTTAATATGATTTTAATTTTCTTAGAATTAGTAAGTTTTAATTTTTCCATTCTAAACTTAATTTAATTTCTTCTTTTATAAAAAAATATTTTTTGTTTTAAAATATTTGTAACATATTATTTCATTCCTCCAAAATTTGAAATTATAATCTTTAATTTTTAACAATAATTTTAAGACAGCTAAATATTATTCAATTAGAAATTAAAACAAAATAAGAGTCTCACCTTGTATAGTACCATCGGAAATAAAAATATATGTCATTAAATATAACCACTTAATTGTTAAATACATAATGAGATGATATGTATCAGATCACAATAAAAGTATCAAACGAGGAGATTAAAATGGAGTTGAAATCCTAAGTCAGCCTATACTAAAAAAATGGACTGATCCAACCCTTCTTATCATAGCACTATGATTGAAAGCAAAATTTTTTCACTTCCCCAAAAGAAAAGAGAAACAAAAGATTCTCAATTAAAAGTGAATCTCGATGGTTTAATATACAGCTCCAAACACCACATTCCTTAAATCACTTATTATGTGGTAGCTTTACTTTTATCACTTAATGAGAAAATTAATTGGTAAAAGTAAAAAGGGATCGCACTAACTTAAGTAAAAAGCACTTGAAATTTCTCCATGCCACTTCATCCTAATGGATTCTGAAGTGTCATTCCATTCACTCGAACCTTTTTCTCTGTGCACTTTTATTTCTTTAAAACTTTTTTGAAAGTATAAAAGACAGATTCCTGATTCCACCATGTGCCCTTTTAAATTAGTTTGAAAACCTTTGATTTAGAGTCGTGATGACCTATATTTTAGATGAAGTAATATGTTGTGTTCTTTAGGCCAATATCTTTCATAAAAGCAGGTTCAAGAAACAGTAGCTAAAAAAAGTGATAAAATAAAAGTTGGTGACATAAGTTGCTCAAGATACAAACATAGAATTGAACATAGAATCGCGATTGAATTAATAGGAGTTATACTTTGACTACTATTGATTCCATCTTCTACAACTGTTTTATTAAATATTTTTAGAACTACGCATTGAAAAAAATAATAATTTTGTGGAAGATATCACATTTAATTAAAGATAAAATTAATTTAATTTTCATCTTACAATTTAATTTCATAAGGATATACTAGGATTAAATTTATTTCTTAATAAGTTGTTACATAGAAATTATTTTTGACATTCGTATAAGTAATAGTCTTTATCTTTTAAATTTACTGAAATAATATCAATATAATTTACATAAAATTATAATTTATAAAAATCTCATATTTCTAATTTTAAAATTAACTGAAAATATCTTTTTCACTAATTAACTAAAAGAACACAAATAAAAATATTTTTGTGTAATTAACTATTTTTAAATCTAAATAAATTGGTCCCGTAGCTCAGTTGGTTAGAGCGTTGGTCTTATGAGCCGAAGGTCGCGAGTTCGAGCCTCGCCGGGACCAAAAGTAAATTAAATCCTTTCTTCAATTTTCTTTTACTTATTTTGTCTTTAAATTTTTTTAAAAAATGGGCTCGAACTCTTTTTTTCTTCTAATCATTAATTTGGCTAACAGAAACAATTATATTTATACAAAAAATATTGAAAAGGAAATATTAAGCCAATTTATCTCATTTTCTGGTCAATTTTTCAAGTAGAAAAAAAGCAAGCCATTGTTTGATATCCTAATTACCTTAGTCTGAAATAAGTATTTAAATCTACATAGCTTGAAACTGCATATGTATTTACAGAAAAAAAAAATATACATAGCAGTTTTCTTATTTAGTTTTCATACATTATGAAAGTGGATAACTTTTTCAGGTGAACTAATTATAAATTATAATATTAAAATAAGTATTTGTGTGGTCTGCGACATGGTTGTTGTGGAATCCCACTAAAGCTGATTCATTTGTCAGAGAATTGGTCCTCCTCCTGAGACAGGAAAATTAGTCATCCAATAAATTATAGAATAACGAAATTTCCAATGAAAATTTAATGCAATTTTCGTAATAAAATAGTTACCATGCATCCGTGACCAACCCTAGGTGCAAGCCTAAGGCTACTATGGCAGTCTATGAGTCACTGCAACAAAGAAAAAGATAAATTACTTTTTAATTTATAGTTAAATGAATAGCTTTTAGGTATAAAGAAAAAAAAAATTGTACAACTATAAAGATTCAATGAAAATTAATAAAAAAACTAGAATAATACGAGTGTGTGTCATTTTTTCATAAATTTCGTCCAGCAAGTCAGCATAAATAAATACAGAATTTTGAAATGATGAGGTGATTGAAAGTGGGGCTTTTTATTTCAGACTCATTCTTACTGGTTTAGACTACCATAATTACAACCTCAGTCAATTAAAAGTGCACTCATACTTAAATTAACTAGTTCAAACTAATGGATAATTTTAATTATATTTAACTAGATATTACATCAACCAACATATTAATTAACAAAATCTCAATTTTTTAAATTGATTTTTATTCAACACAATTCTTTACAATAACTGAATTAAATCATATTCCAGGCACATTATCACAATTCTAGAAGAAAAATTTAAAGCTTGGACTACATCAATTTATGTCTAAGTTCTTTAACTTAGGATATTATTAAAAATTAAAATTAGTTTTCTTTATTTCTATTAGAAGGGTGAGAATCAAAAAGGAGATTTTACCGAGAAAACCCAATCTATATTATAGAACTGTGACCAATAATACATCTCTATAATCTTAAACAAACAACGATAATTATGAAATAAGAAACACTACATGTAAAACTGTTTAGTTAGATAAACAAAAATAAAGAAATAAAATTAAACTTATTCTAATAAAAAAATTGATAAAACAGTATTTTATGTAATTTAAGAATGATCTCTAATCTTCAATTTGATGAAAGATGAATTAAAAAATATATATAAAAAAAAGAAAAATAGAAAGATAATAATTATTTTAAAATAATGGAACCTAAATAATTGATATTACAATTTATATAAATATTTTCTTTTAATAATAAAATGTTTAAATATCATTTAAATTATACCAACTTTATTTTAAAATTATTTTCAAATCCTTTCATATAAATAGTAATAAAAACATTAATAACATGTAAAAACATATTGCTATATTTTAAACTTAATTAATTATTTAACGTCGTTATACGTTTAGGGTTTAGATAATTAATTTATTATATGATATAATAAATTATGTCAAAAGTGTAGTTAATCATATCTTAAAATATAACGGACTATAACAAATTTTTCAATGTTTATGTTGAAAGTTTAATATGTTAATTTATTTCATTTTTTTTAACTTCTATTTTTAATTTTTTGGGACTTTTTTTATTTATTGACTCTTTAATAACATTTCTAGCCTTGAAACAAATGTGGTGTAAAAGCATCTTACATGGCCATTTTTCTAAATATCAAACAAGTATAATAATAATAATAATATTATTATTATTATTAATAACACAAAAAAAATCTATAAACAATTTAATTGCTATGTATGATAAACATTTGTTTCCAAGAAGAATGTTATAAAATATTAGTACTTGAAATAATAGCATTAAAAAAAAGTTCTTCAACAACTATACCGTCAATTAACATTAGCTTTAGTAGTGCCTCAGCCAACCACACCAAATTAATCAATACCCCATGCCATGCCATGCCATGCCTCATCCAATCACCAAATTTCTAATAGCCCCACATGCCCATACATAGCATTCAACTTATATATACAATTGAAGAAAAAACGAAATTTTATGCTCCGCGTAATATATAACACTGGCTAATTTCTCATCAATGCAAATTTTTAAATTTTTATCTAATCTATATTTTATTCTAAATTTAAATTAAACGATCAAGCCTTGAAAATGCTTAATATTTAAATGATATTCATATAATATTCCATGATAATGTAAAAAAAACATGAAGTACTAACTGCATTCAATTTTTTTTCATAACATATAAATTCCTAAAAAATAATTAATTATCATTTAATATTAATGTTCAGTTGGAGTGAAAAATAAGTTGAACTTTGAGTTATTTAAACCCCAACTGTTGAATAAACTATGCCACTTTTTAAATAAAGTGCATTTAATTATAGTTAAAGCCAGGTGAAGTTCAAAGAACAAGAAGAAAGTGACGTTCTTCAGAAAAGAGGGGAAAGAGGTGAGAATGGATACAGAGCAAGAGGGAGAGGAAAAAAATGAAATTACAAAACTTTTTTGAGAAAGTTACTTATTTATTTTTTTTTATAAAACTATGCTGCTTAATATTTTATGATTTTTTAGAAAGTACTTAATTCAACTTCCCATCTAAAAGAAAAAAATAAAAAAAAAATAAAAATAGTAGTATTACTTATAAATCTATTTAAACAAATAAAATACAATAAACCACTAAGCAGGGTCATATTATAATTCTTGTTATTTTATACTATTTATTTACTTATATTAATCTTTAAATTTCTAACATACATATAAATTTAGGTCTCTTAATTTATTTAAAGATAATTATTTTACCTTCTTAAAAATTCTTATTATAAAATAGAATTGTATATATAAGACATTTTTATTCAAAATCAAATAAAATTATTACGAGTAACAATTTTTTCTCTCAATATATTTAACCTAATTATACACTTAAAATCCAAATTCAAGAATACTCTTTAACTAAAATAAACTCATTCTAAATTACTTACTTGATAATTTTTTAATATATATTATATTTATAATAAAAGAAAATTTTTCAAAAGATTAAATTAATCATGAAATAAAAACCTATATTACATAAATAATTAAATTATATTTTTAATCAGAACTCTATATTGTAAAAGGTAAATTAACCCACTTCATTAACTTTTTATATTTCTGTAGGAACTATGCTATTGGTATAAGATGTCATCAATTTTACTGATAAACATTTTTTTTTTTTGGTAGAACCTGAGTAATCTAGTCAATGGAATCTTTCTTTATCCAGAAATAAACTGAAACCTCAAAAAATACTATGTTCTTTAATAATGTTCCATTTTTCCGAAGGTAAAACAGAAGACGGTATTTTCCTATCTGGTATAAGACAGATATGATCACAAATGCTCACAACCACCCTACACAGAAGTCACGGGTCGGGTCGGGTCGGGTCGGGTCATGATGCTCAATTCTCTCAGGCCAACCAACAACTACCTCCTCCATTCATCTTCAACTATTAATTTCCAATCTCTCTCACCATTCATCTCATTTCACTATTCTCACACACCTCAATCTCTTACCAAACATGTTACTTCACTTGCACTTTCACACCAAGCTCAATGCTTCAACCTTCTTTCACTCTTATGGCCAAAGCTTCTTCTTGTTGCTCCTCTTTTTTGCTGTTCTCATCTTTGTTCCTTCGTTCTTCTTCTGCATCCACTTCTGCCGCCGTTGGTTCTCTCATCATGGAAGGTCCACACCAACCACAGTGGTCTGTCCCCTACCTGATCTCCAATGGGTTGGAATTGAGCTAACAAACAACATCATGGTTGGTTTTGAGAAGCAAGAATGCTGCATATGTTTGAGTCTTTTCCAAGGTAATGAAAAGTTGAAGATGTTGATTGAATGTGAACATGTCTTTCATTCTGAGTGCTTGAACTTGTGGCTCACTGCGCACCCTACTTGTCCTCTCTGCAGAGCCTCACTCCATGTCAGACAAAGTCTCCACAAATAATATGATTTTCCCTTGTTTCTTGTTACTTTCATGTTTCTAATGTTGTTGTGGAATACATCTTTCAGAATCATAGTTTTTTGTCTTTGGTTGTGGTTTCTATTACCCTGTGTATCTAACATCTCTCAGACAGAAATTTCCGTAAAAATTATTAAGTGGATAGAGATTATATGATAATCAAATGCTATTAATTTTTTTAATCAATTACTGTATATATAACGTAGAGATTAATTGAGATTACAAAATATTGTATTGGTAGACCGTCAATTAATTGTTATTGTTTGTTTTGCTGTTGTTTTAAGCCTACTCAATATACTTAGTAAAAGAAGAGAGAAGTGTACATATAATAATGTATGACGAGATAAAAATGTGACAGTGAGGTAGTTCAATTGAATTGCAGGACTTGTTTAAATAAGTTTTACATAAGAATTAAAAAAAAAATATATATATATATATATATATATATATATATATAAGTGTTTTTTACGAGTTAAAATTAATTTATACTTAAGTTAAAAATAATATTAATAGGAAACCATATAAAAAGTTATACAAATTTTGTAACTAAAATAATTTTAAGTTAATTTATAAAGAATTAGTTTTTTTGTGTATAAAAATGATTGTGGAGAAGTCTATTCAAATCTAACCTTTTTTTTTCTCATTAAGGAAACCCTATATCTTATGTGAGGTGGTAGGGCCAGGATTTAATTTCCACAATAATTAGTAAATATATTTTCTAACATTGCATTTATTTATTTATCGTGACTACCCGTGAAGTGCACGAGGTAATAGTCCTTTTTTTCTTGCTAAAATCTTATAAAAGACTAACAAATATATGGACCCACTAAAGCGTGTTTGGTAGAAAAAAAAAAAAAAAAAAATAAAAAAAAAAAAAACAGAATGAATATAAAAAATGAATGATAATAAGTAAGAATTAAACTAAAAGTACAAAAGAAGAAACAAGTGAAAAATAAAATAAAACTTACCCACCTTTCAATTTTTTCAACTAAATATATTAAGTTAAATTCATCTTTTTCTATTTTTACTCCCTCTTTCCAACCTAACAAAACATAAATACAGTATTCTAAGAAATTAGAGTGAGGTGACTATAATCTGTATTCAGTCTGTGTACATTTTGTTTACATTCAAAACATAGCATAATTCATACAAACTGCTGGATGCAGATTTACTGCAAATATCATATATATATATATATATATATATAACAAAAAAAAGTTTCAAAATACTATTAAAGTTTTTAAAATCAAATATGTATCAGCAGCATCATACTGTATCCAAAACAGCTGAAAATAAAGAAAAGTAGTATTATCAGAAGGTGGTCATATACATAATATAGAATTAATATATAAATCTTGAATAAGTATAAAACTAGGCTATATATATAATCATATAATTTGTATGATCTCCATTAGCGATCATATAATATAAATCATAATCTCTATACTAACAATATAACAATACATGTAAAATTATGTTTATATCAATTAAGGTAATTAAATGCTTATTTTTCTTTGTACAATTATTTGCTCGGTTTGTTAGTTGGCCCGTGTGACCAGAAAACGGGTCCATTCCAGTTCAAAAGAGGCCCAAAAAATTGAACTCGCATTCACGACGTTTGGTCCCATACTGCATTTGCTTTTTCAACCAAGGCCCAGACATGAGACATGTTACAGCATTGTTGATTTGTTTAGCAAATAATTATTTAATAATTTTGAGAGAAATTATTAAATATAAATTAATGATTTTATCAAATCATTAATTTTAGAGAAATAATATGTCTTTAGTCTATAACTTTGCTTAAAGTTTATTTCAGTTCCTGTACTTTTAAGTGGATGAATTAAGTCTTCCAATTTTTTTATAAGTATATACAGATTTAATTGCTTTTCAAGACTACAATTTTCGGTTTTTTACTACTCCAAAGTTAAATAATGGCTAAATCAACATGTCCCTCAAGGTTAAGAGACTAAATAAATCAATTTAAAATTATAACAAAATAAAAAACCAATTTTATCGTAAGTATACAGACTAAAAATATACTTTCTCTTAATTTTAAAATTATAGATATATTTTTTGGATGAGAAATTAAGTGGCAATCAGTAGCCTAAAATTGCTTCAGGAAACATTTTTTTTTAAATAAAATAGAAAGGGAGGAATTATCCTGTCTGAAATATTTTTTTTAGGATTGAAATCATTACTTCCATAAATACACAATTATTAAGGTAGAAAAAAAGAGTTTCACAGTTCTATATTCTGTTTTGAACATTGATAACGACACAATAATATAATTCTATTTTAATTGGTAAAATACCATATAGAATACAATTTTACAAACACAACCAACTCATATAATTGTACTTGTTGTACTCATCTATCAATAAATGGTGGTCCTAATTCACAATTAATACTTAAATAATGTTTGGTCCTGTTCGTCATAATTTGTTTGGTTCACAATTTTGAAGAACAAAAAATGGTAGCCAAAAGCATTTTTAATAGTGTGTGATGCATAGATTGAAATATACCCATTTCTTCCATTTCTCTTATCCTTATTATTTTTAAATTTAAAAAGTAAAGCAAGTTTTCATTTCTAATTGGATGTTATCGTTAGAATACTTTTCATTGTAGTTATTTACTAAAATAAATTCAAGTTTCTCTCGTATATATAAAAGTTATAAATCAATTTACGCAATTGGATTTCTCACTTGATATTTTGAAACAATTAAAGAGCAAAAGTCAATTTTAATCTATCAAAAAAAGTTTGATTCATTTTACATTTTTATTAGTATTTATAAAATGTATTCAAATAGGGCCATAATCTAGTTATAACCTGAGTTTTGTTTTATCCTTAGTGTGGAAATGCAAAGAATTTGGTGTTGTATGGATTCATTACTTAAGGAACTAATATTATGATTTAGTTAGCTATGCTTACTCTTTCTATAATGCATTAATGAGAAAATTAAAGCTCTTTGTTTATATTGATAGTCATTAGTCAATAATAAGCCAAGGTAGGATGATTTCGGCATATACACCCTTATGAGCAAAACTAAAACTTAAAAGGGTCAATTGGTAATAGTATTGTTTCCTTCATTTTTTTTTTTGTTCGAATAAAAAATTTACTACTAAATTTCATTATTAGGATAAACTCCATTTTATAAAAGAAATTAGTCTAAAAAATAAAAAAAATAGAACCAGTTTTGCCACAAGTTAAAATTAGGTCATAAACAAATTCTAAAATAAAATTTTAGAAAATGTATAAGATAATTTGTAGAAATTAGCTTATATATAAATTAATTTTAACTTTTTGAGAACCTTATTATATTTTGTTCAAAGTTTTTTTTTATAACAAGTATATTCAAAAGAGACCTACCAGAAAAAGCAAAAATGTTAGGCCCGGCCCAAAGTTGCTTATGGTTATACTTGAATCTAGTATTTTTGAAATAAAAAGATAAACTAAAATGTAGGTTGTCTCATAAAAAGGGACTTTTTTTTTTTTTTTTTCAAAACTTTGTTTTTTTATTTTACTTCTCTCTTTAGCTAACATTCAGATGTGGTACAGTTTTCTTTTCTCTTTCTTTTGCAAAGTTTGCAGACAAAGCTCATAAGAGAAAGTCTGAATGTTGTAAATTTGTGTATAACACATGTATGACCTGTGATGCACCATTTTACCTAATTTATGAAAAAAGAAAAAACACAGAAAAAAAAGTTGCATTGTTTGCATATGAACTTCTTAATAATAAAAAAAATATATAAATAATAAACTGTCTATCAGATGTGTCAGTTGTGAATTTGCATTTTCATGTCACAAATTGCATCAACCAGGTAAGTAGTATTTTCTTCCTCTAAATCACTCTTTTATTCAAATACACTCTTGATCATGCAGTTAGTACTTACTTTGTACTATTATTCAACTATATATTACAGTTAATATAATTATTATAAGAAAAATTAATAAAATCCTATATAATACATTTTCTGTAATCAGTGAATCTGAGAGTGAGACTTTAACGCAGCCTCCTGTCTTTTTTATTACTTTTTTTTTGGAACTATGTATCATTAGAATAGAGCATAAATTTATTCATAAATATTTTAAGAAGATGAGTAAAAAATTCAAAAAATTAATTTAATATATGCATCTATTAATTATAAAAAAACTTATATCAGTTTCTTTAAAAACTTATCTTTAAATTTACACATGTTAATTTTAGATTTCAGAGAAACATATATATTTCTTTTTCATTTTATTTTATTACAAGTGTTTAGAAAAAAAAAATGCATTCTGGTATAGATATATCATATTATATTATAATAATATTGTATCACAGAATATCATAGATTTTTTTTATCAAGATGTTATATTATATAATATTGCACAGTGTATTTTATTTTATTAGTGCTTAAGAATAGAAAAAATAGAACTTAGTGTGTTGTTGGCTTGGCCATATCTACCACCATTAATTGCATTCAAGCAATTGAATTGCAGGGGAAAAACCACAACCCAGATATAACATATCACACATATTAGAGATCCAACCCCAAACCATCATCAGATTTAGTCAGTCATTTTTGCATCACCAATGATAATTAATAGAAAAACTAAAACAGATTTGAAGGGTATTTTTTTTTTTTTTTGGTTCACAAATTAAAATAAATACATGTGACACCATTTATGCCAACCCACCCCATAAGAATAGTTGAGTGTACTATGTTTAGATTCACATACAGTTTAATTATTAATAAAAGCATATATCTGGTTTAAATTTGATTTTATTCACTATGAAATAAGTCAGTTCTGATTTATTTTATATTTTTTACTGAAATGTGAAATTTGTTACTTTTACTCCATGTCGTGATATAACACTCATTCCTTAATTAGGCTTTAACTTGGGTTAAGTGATAACCTCAAGTAAGATTATTAAGGCTGGTAATACCTCTAAAAAGTTTAGATTCTTAATGTAATAATGAATATGAATGTTATATGTCAATGTAAGAAAACAAAAAATACAAGTTAAGATTTTGCAATGATGGAAATCAAAGAAAAATATTTTACCGAAAATAATTTTTTTCATTTAACAAAAATTAAAAAAAAAAAGTTAGAGATATAAAAAGAAAAAAAAAAGGAAAATTAAAACTCAATTACCTTGTAAAATTAAAAATATATTAAAACCTATATTTGAATATGAAAAACATGTAGCTATCAAAGGGGAAAAGCATGGGCAGAAGAAGCCAACTGTGAATCTATATAGCCATGTTCTGTTTTCTGTATGCAATATTGACCAAACATTTTGCTCTGGGTCAGGCCAAGGTGTGCATTAAAGAGTGTGAAACAGACATCATTGTTAATGGGTTCACTTGCACAGTTTGTTTGACCCTCTCCACCCTTTGGTTCATGCACAACTATTCAAAAATCAAAATTCACAACAAATCATGAAAGCCTGTACAGTGCACACAGTTGTCTGTATAGAAATGAGTAAGAGTACTACTTTATATCATTCATCAATCTCTTTGCTTAAAACACAATGACAAGGTTATTATGACTAATTACTCATGATAATTACAACTCTTAAAAGAAAGTTAAAATTATCTGAACTAATTTGGTTTAAATTGTTGAATAAAATGATAGGACTGCATGATGGACCCACTATATTGGTTTCCTGCAACCGAGCCACATTTTTTGGACTAGAGGATGGTGACAGAAAACAACACAACTCTAGTCTTGAGTACAATCAATTGCTGATAAAAGGTATATATATATATAATATCATGGAGTGTAACTGACCAATACAGCACAGTTAAGTGCTAATTAGTAAGTACTGTCTTTTGTCTTTTTCCTTTGGTTTATGCACCTACCCTAGTGTTAACCCTTGTTACTTTCCTACTCTACTATGTTCAAAAGAAGTAATAGAGTGTGGTTGCTACTTCCTAGCTGCATTGCTCTTAAATACAATGCTGCATAAAGTGATGCTTATAGATTGTCATGGATTTAGTCTAAGCAAAAAGATTTCTTAAGCAGTGAAAGTTAACTGTCCTATGATGTAAGCATGCAGGTAGTACAAGCCCTTCAACTTACCCCACCATAGAAAAAACATTGAGAGCTCTAAATGACTTAGTGGACTAATTGTCAACAGGTGTTGCTTATACAAGTTATCAATATGGTTAAAGTAACAGTAAGATCAAATTAATTTTGGTGTCACATAGAACAAATCAAAATAAAAATACAAATGATGTTGCATGTTGGAGTTTCTTCTACAACTCAGATAGCTCACTGTCAAAAAGAAGCAACAAGAAGTAGTTTTTGCATCATTTAAAACTGTTTGACTAACCATTCTGAGGCTCCAGATTTACATTTTCAGAAGAAACCCAATCCTAATTTATGCTTTAAGCTTACATTGGGATGTGGGTTGCAACAATTTGGACAACAACCTCAACATGCACTAAGCCTGTTATGATTTTATTTTTTTTTAGTAAATGTGATTCCAAACATGGTCTTAATGAATTCAACAACCTATTTAATAGTATAACGCAGTGAAATGCAGGAAAAAGAAGACAAAAACATGAAAAAAAAAAAAAAAAAAAAAAAAAAAAAAAAAAAAAAACTTTTTGACAGCTTCAAGGCCTAGAATAATTTCTGAGAGGGATGAAACAGAGAAACCTGTACAGAACTGTAGTTGATGATCCTGATTTCATGGTAAATCTTGAAGAATATACATCTCAAGCATGTGATTAATTAATTTACATTAATTAGTCGATGGGAAAACCTTGCCAAGCATTCTCTCCAAAGAGCATCCAAAAAACGAGAAAGAAGGTTCTGACACAGAAACACTTGTTCTTGCTCCTCCATTGCCATTGCCATTACCATTACCATTCCCGTGTTCACTCTCTCTACTCTCATCAGAACCAGGATCAACAACTATCTCAAAATCAGAACCACCATATTCATCACCATGATCTCTTGAAGACACAACCTGAGAAGAATCACTCTCAACAACATTCACCACAATGGGGGCTCTACAAATAGGACAATTGGAGTGTGAACTCAACCACATGTCAATGCACTCCACATGGAAACCATGGCCACACTTTGGCAAACACCTTCCCACCTCACCACCCTCAAAGGCACTCAAACAAATCACACACTCAAGTTCTTCATCTTCCATGGCCTTGTCATGCTCATAGATGAAGAGAGGAATTGCTCTGATGGTGGAAGAATCAAGGCCTTTGGCAGAGAGGGGTGAGGAGTCTTCTATGTTGAAGCTGTGGAAGTGGTGGAACCTTGCCGGGCCAAGGACGTCGGAGACGGTGACCGTGGTTCGGCGGCGGCGGCGTCGACGGCGGGCGTGCGCCTGAGCCCGTGCCTGAGCAAGGAACCATTTGGCATAGAGGTGGAGAAGGAGGACAAAGAGGATGACAAGGAGAAGGGAAATGATGGCTGCAAGCATAATGTTACTGTTGTCTGAGAAGATGTTCTGAAACATTTGGGTCAACGTGTTGGGTGAGTCAGGTTGGGTTGGCATTGTGTAGAGTGGCCAAAAGGGTGTTTGGTTTTGGCTCAAAGGTTTGGACTTGAAGGGTTTTATTAGTAGGGTGGGTGCCTTAGATTCTTGGTGTGTCTTTGTTTTTTGTGGGTGGCTCAGATATAGATGTATTTATTTTAGACACACTCTCTGTGATATATTTTTGTTCAAAAACTATATCAGATACTGAATAATTTGATGAACCTTAATATGACACTTCTAGATACAAAATATACATAATGGAGTGTGTGGTGGCTGTGTTTTGTTAGTGTCATGTGAAAGTGATTACGTGAGAGTGAAGTTAGTTTTGTATGATGGAATAAATTAGGGGTGTTGCCTCTTGCATATGATACACTTGCGTGTAGTGGTTAGCAACAAATTTGTGTGTTCTCATGCATTATTTTGTATTCAACTAGAAAGGGGTGTTGTTGAAGTCAAAGAAGAATCCCTATAGCCGAGGACGAGAGAGTGATGTGATGAGAAAAAGGTGCAGAAATGAAGGACTCGTGAAGGCGACGGCAGCAGAAAGAGGGTGGTTGAATTTTATTATATTCATGTGGAGCAGTGTACTCTTCCTAATACTTTATACCACATAGGTTTTTGTAGACTATGGTTTCGGTGGTGTCATTTTTTTAGTCCTTCGTGAGTTATCCTTGTAAAAAGTCATCTATTGGTGATCAAAATTTGTTAGTATTTTAATAAGATTTTGGTGTAATAGAATGGACAGAACGTAATTTCACTAATGTGGCGAATTTAGAGGATCCCAAGGCAGAGCCAGGGCATATAATTCCGAGTCAAGATTCTTGAGATTTTTGCAAAATGTTGCACCAAACGCAAAGTACACCAAGGAAAGGTAACCTTGGTTCAACCATTTTTTGCTTAGAAACAAAATTTAGTGACACCATTGAGACTTTTTAACCGTTGTACGGGAATAAGATATCTCTTCTTATGGGACCGTTGCTTGTCCAACTTCAGTATTGGGGTTAAGTTTTCTGATTTCAGTTTTTGTTATCATTTTGTTAATAGAAAATACGTGACGACTTAAAAAAGTATATATAAAGATTTTTAATAAATTGAATGTTTGATTCAAACATCTAAGATTCATGAAAAAACTTATAATGATAAACATAAGATATGATTACTCTGGTTATATTCACTTCTAATATTTGAATTCTTCTAATTTGAGTGTTGAAGTATTTTCTTAAACTCTTTTGAGGATTGATAGTAATAACTAAGACAGGACACAGTTATAACAAGAATTTAAAAGTAGTTGAAACCGACTTAAAACTAAATGATTATGTAGGCTAATTGGTCATAAGATAATATATATTATTTGGTGTTTTTGCTATGACTAAATGGTATATATACATGTGAGTGTGAATAATCTTTAATTATTTGGAATGTACGAATCATGTATATAAGGAAAAGTTGAATTTTTTTTAGTAGAATTGGGGTTGGGGTGGCCATTATTGTTTAAAAAGGATAAAGGATGTTGAAGGGTCCCATGTGAATGGAAACGAGAGGCATTTTTCTCTACACTTTATTTTGGCACACCTTGACCACCCTACAAGCAGAGCTAAATGACAAAAGCAACAACAGTAGATATATCTTTGCATAGATTCCACCATTTTATGCTGCATGCTTCCGACCACCATTTTAGACATGCCATGCTGTGTGTGTGAATGTTCGTTCATATTCAATCACAAAGGCTCGTGAACTCTGACGTACCCCAAACTGCCACCATGTAATTATTGTATCATGTAAAGAGGGACCTATCGCCTCTTCCCATGCACTTCAAATTATTGCACCTTTTCCTTTTTCACTTCACTTCTTTTTGTTATTTCATCATCACTCTACTCATATTTTTAATCTTAATGCATTCTTATTCTTTCTTTGATCTCTGTATATATAAAAATGTATTTTCAATCAGATATTCTTACTTATAAAAGATTGAATTAAAAATGTGATACACATAATGATTTGTAAAGTAATTATTAAAAATAAAACAAAAATTGTTTAAAATTATATTTTGAATGCATGGTTAAGATTTATGCGTATAAAAATATAACCATGATAGGAGTGGTTAGGTCTGAGGTTGTGTTCTGACAGAGTGAGGATGGGAATGAGTTGAAGAATTGATTGTTTGAAGTGAGGATGTAGGTAGATGCTTTGCTACACTCTACTCTTCCAATCATGTCTTTACATATGTGGTAAAGGGTATGTATGGAATATTCACAATGGAGAGAAGAGAAATATGATGGGTCAAATAAAAAATAATGAGTAAAATTAACGAGAAATGGAATCAAATTATAAACTTTTAATTAAATAAAAGTAAATGAGAAATAAGATAAATTAATATTTGTCATGATGAGAAGAGTGGGTCATTTCGATAACAAAGTAATGAAAATAAGATGAAGTATAATATTATGTTTTTTAATAAAATAATTATGCTAGATATCAGTATCGATTTTAATATCTAAAATTAAGTTAACATCTCAAAATTTACAAATTATTTATCTTGAGAAAGTAATTAAGTATCTAAGTGTGACTTTAAGTCCCACATTAAATAAAAATGAAAAAGCTAAACAATATATAAAAAAAAAATCCATAAATTTATTGTGAAAAAGCTAAACAATATATAAAAAAAAAAATCCATAAATTTATTGTCTTAAAGTTTTAAGTTAAAGATAGTGTCATTCTTTTATGTATCTTTGACTTATTTCTTTTTTTTAGATCTTTCAACAACCACAAGTGGTATCATAAATAAAACACAAAGATAGGAAAAGGAAAAAAAATATTTCTTTTCTTGGTTATTCAATAACATGAAAAAAAAAAAAAAAACTCTTCTTAAATTCATACTTTTTTGTTTTTCACCATTTTGAGAAGAAAAAGAGAATGACGTATTTTGTTGTATTTAAAAGACAAGATTACGTTCGCTTTTGTATATCCCTCCT
>Ga0209489_105598_pt1 | contig 21511 bp, 11 predicted proteins | sample SiratrowhiteBW_FD_187527 | JGI IMG/M metagenome (GOLD analysis project Ga0209489, IMG submission 187527) | Root nodule microbial communities of legume samples collected from California, USA - Siratro white BW (SPAdes) (version 2) | ecosystem: Host-associated > Plants > Roots > Nodule | place...
GTTTTTTTTTTTTTTTTTGAACTTCTGGTTGTTGGTCATTTCGCAGAGCATAAAATTCGACCATCTCAGAGTCCAAGCGGGTTCCGATTCCACCGGCGTCGCCACCGACATGATCACCGTGAATTCCACCGTCAAATTCACTTATCGCAACACGGGAACATTCTTCGGGGTTCATGTCACATCCACGCCTTTGGATCTGTCCTATTCAGAAATTGTCATTGCTACCGGAAACGTAAGACTCACATGAATGAATGAATTCCTTTAACTTTATTATGTACATTAATCTGTGCGTGTGATTTATTCAAAAAATTAATTTGATTTGAGTTGGTTGATGCAGTTGAAGAAGTTTTATCAGTCAAGGAAGAGTGAGAGATTGGTGAGTGTGGCAGTGATGGGGAACAAGATCCCTCTGTATGGAAGTGGTGCTAGCTTGAGCAGCTCAACGGGTGTGCCTACGGTGGCTGTGCCATTGAGATTGAGCTTTGTGATTCGATCTAGAGCATACGTTCTTGGGAGATTGGTGAAGCCAAAGTACTACAAGAGGGTTGAATGTTCCATCAATTTGGATCCCAAGAAGATCAATGTTTCACTTTCCCTCAAGCATTCTTGTACCTATGATTGATTGAGTGGGAAGTGAGGAAAGGAAGCAGCAGCACATGGCAAAGAGAATAGAAAATTAAAATGAAAAAAAAAAATTATTACTTGTTTATGATTCGTTGGTTTTTTGGGTGAGGAAAGTAATGTGGATACAGCTCACAGTGCAGGATCAGGGTTACGTGTTCTTTTGGACTTTTTTGGCTGCCCCCAATAGTGCTCACTCCATGGATTCAAACGGAAGATAATTAAAGAGATGTTGGATTCTTTTTTCAAATAATTTTGTCACATAGTGTAAAAGGTTGTGTACTGAATAATATTCTAGTTTCATTTTTTCAGCTAATTATAGCGTAATTATAGCCGCCTAGAAATTTGACTCCTTTTTTTAACAGATAATTAGTTTGAGATCTATTGGTTAGGCTCCATAACCGCCACCTCATCAAAGTAAATTCGGAACATCTAACACCAGTTATTAAACCACACTTTCTGCTGCAAAATGATTGGTTCAATAAAAACAGATAAAATATTGTATAAATTATAATTTAGTAAAGTTAGTGGAAAAAATCTTGCAAAGCAAATATTTGGATTTTATTACATATCTGTAGTGTACTAAAAATATACTCTGTACGTGACATCACACGTGTTAAACATTCTTAATTAGTACTATCAGAAGTTGTAATAACACTACTGCTACTTAGCAATAGTAGTAATTAGTAAATTTATTAGTAATGATAGTATATAGTCTTTGCATCCTAATTTTATGAACTGCTTTCACGTAGAGTAAAATTAGTAAAAAAATTAATTTTAGAATGATAGAAATATAATTGAACTTTTCAAACTGTAAAAAATTAAATTAAATTCTTTGAAAGACATGAAATCGAATGTAAATTAAAAAATAATGGGTCAAATCCATAATTTTGGCCATTTTGGTCTTCCATTTTTGAAATATCGTGGAGGGTGGAAACTTTCTGCATCTTCGAGACTAAAAGTCGCATTTTTATTTCTCACCACACTTTCTCTCTTAATATCTGAGTTGTGTTGAATTGTAATTGTTATTATCGGTTTCGTTGGAGTAGAAGATTTGGCAGGTGCAACAATCAACCACTACTCAGCTTCTACATCCATATTCTCAACACTTCACCGTGCCGCTTCTAATTTAATCTTCATTACTTTCTTCTGATTTTGTTGCTTAGTTTTTGCTTCTAATTTCTTCATACATTCTCCATTTTTGTATTGTTTTGTGGAATGGACTTGTGCTGGTTGCCTCTGTAATTATAGCTTTAAATTGTTCACCCCTGTTTCTGTACAATCAACTACTATCTGCATAATATTTATATAGTTGTTGCTTTTGCTTTTGTTATGCTTCTCGTTTTATTTGGTTTTGTTGGGAAAAGAAATTTTAAAAAGCTGAAATATATGAATTTGTGGATGTTCAGCACTTGCAAGATGCTGGCTTGTATGAGAATCAGCAGGAGGCAGTTGGTAGGGAGGAAGTACTTGGCAGGCTAGACCAGGTTGAATTTATTTTTGAATTGAACTCTTCAATCTGTGCTGTGTGATCCTATATCGAGGAAACTGAGGATGTGCTATTATAACGAGTTAGATTGTGAAAATTTGGGTCAAAACCATTAGTCTTGCGAAGGGACTAAATGAACAACTGGCGCAAGAAGCAAATGCCAAGATTTTCACTTTTGGCTCGTATCGACTTGGGGTGTGAGGCTGCTTTATCTTTCGAATCTCTCCCTTTTGCATGCACCCTCATGCAGGTGTACTTTTGTCATCCTTGCGTTGTGCATTTCATGCAATATTTGAACATCTATAAACCAGGTTTGTGTTTTCATATATGACAAGTTGTTTATGTTGTAATTACATCTTATTCTATGTCATTCAATGTTCAAATTTGTGGACCAAAAGAATGCAAATGTTGGTTACATCTCCAATATATTTACTGAGATCTTTTTTTTTTCATTATTTTACTGTTTTCATTTAAATTTTGTAGGTACAGGGCCCTGGAGCAGATATAGACATTCTTTGTGGGGGGCCAAGATATGCATCCAGAGATGTATGATAATTTGTACTGTTGTTTGGTTTAAGTACAGGTTTTTGAGGCTATATCTCCCATCTGCTAAACTGTTATTTGAGTTGGCCTTACGAAGATTTCTTCGGTGAGCTGCAAAAGATGCTATCTGAGATGCCAGAAGTAACAGAGTTGCACCCTGTGCCTGATGCTCATGTACCAGTGATGAGGCTCAAGTTCAATGGCGTTTCAATAGATCTTCTTTATGCAAAATTATCTTTGTGGGTCATTCCTGAAGTAAGTGATTTAAGCCAGATTAATAGGCTGAAGCTGTTTAAATTGTCTTTTCATATTCTTTGGTTCTTAGTAATACTGGCTGCTGTTTGTGGGACAGAACTTGGATATATCACAGGAGTCAATATTACAAAATGCAGATGAGCAAACTGTCCGATCAAGTCTTGCGTTTGGTTCCAAATATTCAGGTGCTGCATATAGATTTTAAAGAGTTTTTATGTTCAGCTTTTTTTGTGTTTTCCCTATCATTGAGTGTTTTTGTTTCTGAAGTGCAGAATTTTCGTAACATTGAAGTGCATGAAGTTTTGGGCAAAGCATCGCGGTGTTTATTCGAATGTGTGACAGAGATCTTACTCTAGATTACTTGTTTGGTGTTTAGATCTTAACAATGATTGTGATATTTGAGTTGCTTAATGTTATGTCTCTGATATTTGTAGGCTACGGAGGCTAACAAGGCTGATTGGGACACTCTTTTTGAGCCTTATCCGTTTTTTGAAGCTTATAAGAATTATTTGCAGATAGACATATCAGCAGAGAATGGTGACGATCTCAGAAAATGGAAAGGCTGGGTTGAGTCTCGCCTGCGCCAGTTGACATTGAAAGTATGACATTGTTTTTTGTTTCACATGTTTTCTTTCTCATATCTCTTTGTTTCCATTCGGAAACTAGGTCATGTGTCCGACGTATCAGACACTGATACAGGTATCAGAGACACTGATACACGTATGATATTTGTACGACACACGACACACGTATGTGTTTACATATATCTGTCTATATATCTATGTCCGTATTCGTATTTGTATCAGTATTCGTGTTTTATGTAACTTAATTTAACTGTTATGTAAACATCTAGATTGATAGGCACACCTATGGCATGCTTCACTGTCATCCACACCCTGCTGACTTTCCTGACAAATCCAGACCTTTCCACTGCTCCTTCTTCATGGGACTGCAACGTGATCAAGGTGTTCCTGTCAGTGTTGGTCAGCAGTTTGATATAAGACTAACTGTTGAAGAATTTAAGCATTCTGTCAACATGTACACTCTATGGAAACCTGGAATGAATATCCATGTCTCCCATGTGAAGCGTCGTAGTATACCCACCTTCGTTTTTCCTGCTGGTGTTCGACCTTCACACGCATGCTGATAGGATGAGAAAACTAGCTGAAGATAGTGCTGATAGCTTGAGAAATTCCAAGTCCCTTGCATCAATGGTAGTTCATGAAGATGGAAATCCTGTTAGCATTGGTAGTTGTTGCTATGAGAAATGCAATGACTCAGAAATCAATAGTACTGGTGAAGAGCAGAGTGAGAAACCTGATTTGGAATCTACAGGGGAATGTCATGGGGATTGGGAAACCAATGGATCATCTAGTTCTAAAGATGCTGAAAAGCTAGCCATTGAGAAGATTATACGTGGGCCATTTGATGCACACCGTGTCTTTTCAGAGGAACCCCATGAGCTTGAAGATGGGTTAGTCAAAGATTTTGGAGAGAACATGAAAAATAGCAACTTTGACTCTTCAAACTCAGAACCAATTATTCCTAAGAAGGAAACTGCTTCTGCAACTTGTTTATACTCAAATGGTGGCGTAGAAGAAAACCTCGAGGTTAACCTTTTAATGTAGCATAAATATAGAACATTTGCAATCATTGTGCTATAATCATGGATCATACACATACTTGCTCTTATTGCGGTGAACTAAATAATAAGTTGGGTCATGTATTTCTGCATATGTTTTGGATAATCTGTTCATCTCTAGTTTTTATTTACTAATACTTAGTGGAATTGTGTGAAAATTACATGATTTTTGTACCCTTGAATAGCATTAAGAAATTGAATTCTGACTATTCCTTTCTGGTGTACTCTTTTTTTCTAAGCCCGAGGAGCTGACAGCACCATTCATAAGTGGGATCCATGCACCTGTGCCACAGCAGAAGCCCCTTATCAGGTAAACTGTAGAAACACTATATAATTAATAGTTGAAAATCAATTATGTTTAGAGGAAAGTTTTCGTTTAATAAGAGAAAAGTAAAAACGAAAAGTGAAATTAATATCTGTATTTGTTACAATTAATTTATGAAACTTATTTTATATTAACAGTATCGACCTAAGTTGTTATGGAGATAGTAATTGATGACAAATATTTTATATATATATATATATATATATATATATATATATATATATATATATATATATATAGTTTTATCGTGTAGCAGAACTATTTTACATATGTTTATTTTTTAATAATAATAAATTTAATTTGTTGTATATATTTTCTTTAATTTTTAGATTTCAAATTAGTTTATACACGAAGAATATTAAAGATTAAATATAATATATAGAAGTTGACCTAAATTATATCCTATATTACAAATTCTTAAAAAAGAATTATAAGCTTTGAATTCAAGAATGATATTAAAAATCAATTAGAAGAAAATTTTCATAACAAGAGAAATGTAAAAATGAAAAGTGAAATTAATATCTGTATTAGTTAAATTAATTCATGAAACTTATTTTATATTAACTTCTCCAAAATATAATTTTAATTATTTTTTTGTTTTCTAAACCTGAGAAGTTTTTCAAGAGAGTGCTTATTTACAGGTTGAATTCAGCTCCTCAGAGAAAGCTTCTGACTGAAGTTCTGACACAGCTCAAGGCTTTAACTGCTCATAAGCTTGGATTCTTCTTTCTAGTTGCTTCCATCTTTTGTGTTTGTAATAAATCATTTAAACCTATAAATAAATTATCAGACAGATTATATATTGACATTAAGGATTTTTTTTCCACAATAAATCTAACTATTATTTTTTTCAATGGAAATGCAGAAAAATTTACAAAAATCATCCAAAATGAAGTAGAATAAGAATAAGGATAGATATTAATAAATAAACTGGTGTTAAAAATTGTTTCTATTGTCACTGATAGAATCACACTAAAAACAGATGTCTCATTAATTATTAGACATTAACTTCTAATTATTAAAAAAATTTGTAAACTAAATTTAATATCTTTCATGTATCATGATTTAATTATTCAATCAATAAAATTTATATTTTCTCCCATTTTTATATGCTATAATGTTAATATTTTTCACACTGTTGGTTAACTCTGGTATTATTTAAATAGGCCCACTTCATAAACTAATTTTATAATTTATAAAAAAAATCTCTAAACATTTTCCGTTAAAACTACATTTAATTAATAATAAATAATTAAATTTGAATTAAGAAACATGTATCAAAATTTCCTAATAAATTTATTTATTAATTATTATTACTCATGGATATATTTGATATTAACTTTGATAATAACATAATTTTAAATTAAATAATAATAGCAATTATTAATAAAATCATTTTAAATAACATAATTTAATATTTCTTATTAAATTTATTTTTATTAATTATAACTTTGAATATGAATTTTATTTATTATATTAAATATATTAATTATATTAAATATATTAATTATATTAAATAAATTAATTGTTATTTATATATTTACTAAAAAAAATTACAATTTCTTTTAAATGTTAACAAAATTATCAATTGATTAAACATATTTAATTTTTATCTAATCATATTAACTATTACTCATAAATGTATTTAATATTAATTTTCAATTATAATAATTACATAAATAAAAAGCCGGATCTAGAGTTAAAATCAAGAGAAATTAAAACAAATTATAAGAATCTAAGCTGTTTAAAAGGGAATTTTGATTGTGAAAAGTAGAAGAGTCTATTGAAAAATTTTCCTTCTTTTATTTAGATTTATTGTAAAAAAAAAGACGGATACTAAAGGTAAAATTAAATGTCCATAAGCTTATGCAATTTCTATTGCATTCATATTTGAATGGCATGTTCGGCATATTTTTTTTAAATAATATTTTTTTAAAATTGGTTTATAAATATATTTTCAATCTCTCTCTTTCTCTATGTATACGTGAACTAAAAGGATTAATATTATTATATATGCATACGTATTTAATATCAACCATCAGTTTTCTTATTAACAATTACTCATTTTATTTTATTAAGTGAGTTATTCACTTTAGAAAATTGTTATCCAAATTAAATAGTAGTACTTACAATAATTAACATGATCAGAAAAAACAATTATATATAACTAGCACTTCGATATTTTAAAAGGAAGACACATGATGGACGGAGGTGTTGAGAAAAATTGTTATTTTCAAGAATGCCATTAGAAGTTAATTATTTATGAAGAACTCAATAATTTATACCAATCATTACACAGTGTCATATGGTGTCCTTTAGATCATGCATAGAGGCAAAATTAATTTATTCCCTATGTCACTCACCACACTTCAATATCTTTCCAATTTCACTCTATTATACTATTTAATTCAACATTAAGGTCAATGATGTGTTAGTTATATTTGTGTAATTACCTAATTTTTTATTAAATAGTTTTCTTAGTAAAATTATTATTATATTTAATTAATTTTTATAAAAAACCTTCTTTTACTACTCAAAAGAAGTAAACATACATTGAATCCTTGAAATAACATTCACTTAGAAACAAAGGCACTAGAAGGTATGTCGGATTCTCAAGATTTTATAATAACATCTTTGTATTAAAAAAATATTTTGATTAAAAGTAATAAAAAATCATCTAATTATTTGTACACATAAATAATTAACATGTTAGTTATATTCTTCAAGTATTTTTTTTTGTATTATACTAGAAATAAAATTCGAGAATGTTATTATATGTAAAATACAAAATAAATTAACAGGCTAGCTAATACTCAACTTTTTCATTCTACTATTGTTGTATGAAAAGATATTTCACCCTTAAATTTTAGTTTGAACATTCAACATTTTTTGTCTATTGGGTGGATGCACCTATCAAGTGTGAAGCGTGAAGAGGTATCAGTGGACACAGGTGAGTGACCACAACAGCATCATGATTCATGTGGCCACACATACTTTCTCTCACATTTGATCTGAAATATTAGATTCAGATCCATCTGTGGCCATTCAATGAAGGCCTGCAACTTTTTACATTAATGAGTTTTGTAATGAGATCATTATGTTTATGTGTACTTTCTTTGACCCTTTTAATTTTCGGTTTAAGACCGGACATTTTAGATATACTTATGAGTCATTCGTTATAAAAAACATTTCAGTTCCAAATTCCTCGTACGAAAGCAAGTGTTGTTTTTTGGCGGCATGGAGAAGGAGCAGCTTGAGTTTGTGCTGGTGCCGTTGGGTCTGTTGGTGTTCCTGATGTACCATATCTGGCTTGTCTACTCCATCGTACACAACCCTCTTCGAACTGTTATTGGCCTTAATGCTGAGTCTCGTCACCAGTGGGTTCTTGCCATGATGAGTGTGAGTCTCATCACTTTTTTCTCTCTCTTTCAATTCATAACTACTACTATAAGTTTATGCTTTGAATATGTGGTTACAAAATTTTGATTCACACCACAGTTGGGTCATTGATGGTTTTCGGAAAAGTTGTTTCTTTTGGATAAAATCATTGTTGTACTTACTGTTCATCAACCATCCCTTGGCGTATGACTAAAGTTCAGATATTTACTGATCAAATGCTTGACAACATTTAGAACAGGATTGTTTCTGAAGATTATGCTTTAGAAAAAATAAATAAATAAAATCCAGTCATGTGCTTCAGAAATGATCATTTAAGTGCGACTTATTGTTTCGCTCTCAGACTTGTATAGTGTGATTTTCTTGTTTTGTGAAATTTGGGGTGTTCAATTCAGAAAAACACCCCTGGTGTTTGAATTAATGTCCGTATCAGTGGTGAGGCTTTTGTCGTTTGAAATTTACGGTTTCCTTGTTATTTACTGAGGAATCCAAACTAGTTATTTTATGATGATTCTTGCAGTTAGGGGTAAAAAAGGAAGCCGGAGACTTTTCCTATTTATCCTTTCTTTTATTGTCTGTTGATAGTGTTTGGTTGTTGTATGAATCAAAGAAGTGATGGGTTTCTTCTTACATCGGATTTACAGGGGAACTCAACTTCCTGCTGTATGTTTGGCAATTTTGGACTTTAGTAATGGCAGCATGTGGCAAGTTGTAATTCAATGAATCGAATTACGGCAAATAATTGAGGTCGGAGTGATATTGGGATCATGGAAAATGATGAGGTATTAGAAAAATAGAGCCAACATACAGTTTTTTGGCCTTTTCATTTCCTTCCACCCTATTTTTTCACTCCAAGCATATCCCTTCTTTTGGTTCTTTTTGTTCTTGTTTTTCTCTCAATTTTCTCTTGTTATCTTCAAGGTTAGAAAGCTTTCTTGTTTGATTCCACTACTCTTAGTTTGAACCGGTCAAAGCACCAAGTTGTGAAACTGAAAGAGATGGCCGAAAGTTGATAATAATAAAATCATGAAACAACTGCTACCATTTGTTTTTATACACTTCTCTTACAAACAATAATGAGGCCATGCTTTTGGCATACATTTAATTGATTTAACAAAAACATCTCAGAAGAAGACTCAACTTAAAAGTTGAACACATTATCCTTTCCTTACAACATAGCATTTACTGCACTCTGGTATGGTCCATATGAATGTGGTAAAGGGTTTGTCTTGGACTGAATATCCTTGCTGACTATGACTCTTGCCGCTAATGTATATTTGGTTGAGATAGCCTTTTGAGGCTCCAATTTACTTCCATTCCTTTTGCCTTGCTATGAAAAATCAGTCTTAGAAGCTATGAAAATGAGTTATAGAATTGATTGTATTGGTATATTTTCAGGAACCGATGAAGAATGGGGTTTTGGCAGTGCAAACTATTCGCAACAATATCATGGCATCCACTCTTCTATCTACAACAGCCATCACACTGAGTTCACTTATTGGTATTTTTGCTAGCAGTACCTGGAGTACTGACACGCCTTTTGTACCTCAGGGTCATAGTTCAATCAAACATATTTCTGTCACCGTTTGCTTCCTCATTGCATTCTTATGCAATGTGCAGTCCATACGATACTATTGCCATGTGAGTTTCTTGATCACTGCACCAACACTCAGAGACAAAAGGGAGTACATGGAATATATTGCTGTGACTTTGAATCGTGGGAGTCATGCTTGGTCTATTGGACTTCGAGCATTTTACCTCTCATTTGCATTCTTCCTCTGGATCTATGGCCCCATACCCATGTTTGCATGCTGCTGCTTGACCTCACTTGTTTTGTTCTTCTTGGATACAACAGCTAAAATCACGCGGAATCTTCATAGTAACTCCTTCAGGAAAGAGAGGGAAACCCATGATGTAGAGTCTGCTGTGGAACCTGATTATCATTCTTTACCTGCTAACGATTTGTATCAAAACTCGGATGTCAATCATGTATGAGTACTTATAGATGTAACAAATTTGTACGTTCCAATTGAGATGTATGAACATGTGCCAAGGTTGTTAGAAGGATTCAATGAGTACTAGGTAGTCATTTTTTGTTGTCTTTGTGCTAGTTACATTTCACTTCCTTGGGATGAACTTACTCATGTACTTACTTACAGTTCTCCCAATCACTTTTTATGTACCATTGAATCGTGAAAAAGTATCAACAATTTGATTACTCATGATTCATAAAGGGGCTTGTACTGCATCTTTTGGATAGCTAGACTTATGGTATTTTGATTACTTAATTGTGATTTGTAATATTATATTTATGATGATTCATGCATCACTGAGGACTACGTGTGATCCACACACTAAGAACATTTTGGATAAATTAAAATACTACATGGACAGGAATTAAACTAAAAGGTGGTGTAAACATCAGCAGCATTCTTCTGGCTGTTGAAATTCAGTGTTTCTCTATTTCTTTAAACAAACTAATCACATCAAGAGAACTGAGTTAACAATGTAGATAGATAGTTAATAATTTTTTATGCTACAATCTAATTATAAATTGTAAAGGACAATGATTTCTGATTAGACTTTACTATAAATTTTCTTACACTTGAGGAAAGTTAAGAACAGATTTTTCTACCAGTGAGACATCATTTTTGAGGAAGAGGGAGAGAACCTCACCCACATTTTCTTATAGAGAATATATATATATATATATATATATATATATATATATATATATATATATATTATATTGATGACAAATACCATATTACAATAAAATATCTTATCCATTAAATAATTTTATTATTACATTATTGTTTTATTATATGCTATTTCTTCTATAAAGTCTAATCTTAACTACTCTATTAAGAAAAAAAAAATTAATAATCTGTTTTAAGATAATATGATTGTTAGAAAAAATCAATTTTTTTTTAATTATAAATAAACAAAGTGAAATAGAGGATGTCAAGTAGTTATACAAGTTGGTTGAATTTTTGGTTTATTATTATTCTATATTAATAAATAAATTGACCTAATAAAACCATTAGACCAATACAAAAATATGGGTCAACATCAAATAAGCTAAATTAAGTTTTCATGCAAACATATCTCAAAGACAATGAATTTAATTTCAACACGTCACTAGTAAGAAAAATTTCAACTAATGCAAGAAAAGAAAAAGGAGTAATACAAATTTTGATGACGCAAACAGAGCTTTGATTTTTTAGAATTAACAAAAGAATTGGTTGTCTCTTGACTCTTCATCTACTTCATGAGGTGGAAGAGAGGATTAGTTTGTACTACAGAGAGTTGTGAAGAAGTTGATTTCTGGTATCGTTCTAGAAGGTGTTTGATGAAATGTTTATTCTTGGAAAGGGTTAATTGGAGGGTACATTCGGAATGGGAACTTTAACGAAGCTTTGGAGTCTTTCAAACGGATGTTGATGTTGAGCTGGGAAGTGGGTGCATGTTTATGCTGAGAGTAGTGGGTATAAGGGTAACTTGTTTGATGGAAAATGCTTTGATTGGCATATATGCAAGATGTGGGGGTGGTTATAGAGAAAAGCACTTGATTTTCCTTTGATTGAACTTTATTGGAACCCATCTAAAATGACCTACACATGGCAGCTATCAATTACTTAATTGTATATAGTAATATTATGTTTTTGATGATTCATGGATCATTGAGGGATTAGTGGCTAAGGCTACGTGTAATCCACACACTTGAAGCTTTTTAGACAAGTTAAAATACTACAAGGAGAGCAATTAAACTAAGGAAGTGACCTAAACCACCACATCAATCACTATGCTGTTGAATAAGTTATTTACTTATTACGTAGGAATCTTGATTGTAATAACTTAGTTAAAGGAGAGATGACAACAACTTAATTTTTACAGACAGTCTTTTGCCTAAAAAGCACATGGAAACAGTTTTGAACAGTTTCCAGAGTGATAACAAAAGCAACAAAAGAGGATTGTGTGAAACAAAATTGCACGTGATTTGAGCTAGTGGCATGTGTAAGCATTTCTCCAATTGGATTTGGACCTGACAAGCATGAAGAAAAGGACCTCACGGAGTAGCATACTATCTCTATCTCAATTTCTGTTCTTTTTTAGTTTCTTCAGCTGAATTTAGTCAAATCAAATCATAATTGGGAGACAAGGGGATAGGTGGAGAGAATATGACACCTTGTTGCGGGATTTGAGAAAGAATTAATTATACAAATAGTGTTGGTATTAATTAAGCAATGGGGAGCCTCTTTATGTTTACTTGTTATAGAGGAAAAGAAGACAAGGTTTTGTGTCAAGGTGGGTTGTAAAGGACAAGGGTAGCTATGAGTGACAGGAAAGGAGAACCAATTTGAATTCACTAAGATTACAATTTTGGTGTCGGTGTTGGTTATGTTATGAGGTAGCATTGGTGTTTGTGAAAAGTACAGTTTGCAGTTTGAAGAGGCAGCATGGAAGTACACGATCTAGATTACGTGTTGGTGCCTCTGGGTGTGTTGGTGTTGGGAATCTATCACGTTTGGCTTCTCTGCACTATAATCCGGCACCCATCTCACACTGTCATTGGCTTGAATGCTCAGTCTCGTTACCAATGGGTTCTTTCCATCATGGCAGTCAGTACTCTGTTTCTCTCATTTTCTGTATTTATCACATGACACATATTGAGATTTTCCATAGACTAGTGATATGACTAAATAGTTTATAAAAGTGGTGGATAACCTTGAATTCTTCAGCTAGTTTTAGGATTAAGTTTAGACCTAAACTTAGATTCTAATATGGCATCAGAAAACCTATCTTAATAGTTGTTATTAAACTTATCAAGTTACCTGGTATATGACTATATGTGGACATTCAATTATTGATACGAGAGTGTGTTAAAAATCTCATTTTGATTAGTAATATGACAAAAATAGTGGATATAACTTAGGGGTAACTTATGTTGTCTCTCACTTTGATGTGCAACTGGGCATGTGTTATTCTTTTTCATAAAGACCATTTATCTGGTACAATGACCGGTTTGAATATTTGTCTCTTGGTAACTATCTGTTAATAGAATTTTTCTTACTAGCTTTTGGTGTTGAATTAGACCCATACACAAATATGAAGATGTTGTTTCACAAAGATTGTTTATTATCTTGAACATTTGTCTTTAAGAAACTACCTGTTAATAGAACTTTAGCTAACTTTTGGAATCGAGTTAGGTCCAAGCCTAAATTCTAAGATGTTTCTTACTGAGATGTGCAACTGCACGTGTTTTTCTTACTCATATAGACTGTTTATATCTTGTACAATAAACAGTTTTAAATATTTGTCCTTAGGAAACTACCTGTTAATAGAATCTCGGGGTATCTATCTCTTGAGCTAACCTTTAGAGTCTCTCACTCTGATATGTGCAATTGTGCATGTGTTGTTCTTATTCATAAATACAGTTTATCTTGTAGAAAAAACAATTTTGAATATTTGTCTTTCTGTATCTATCTGTTAATAGAATTCTATGTTCTGTTGCGAAAGTTGGTTGGGATAATTCTCTTTGGAGGTTCTTCTGCAAAGTACGGCTTGTTATAGATAACTCAACCTGGTTACTTTAATCGGCAAATACATTATGCTGCTATTTGCCTCATTTGTTAAAGATAACTCCCTTTGCATTGTTTTCAGGATCCTTTGAAAAATGGGGTTTTGGGAGTTCAAACAATCCGCAACAATATGATGGCATCTACCCTTCTCGCTACAACAGCAATCACACTGAGTTCTCTCATTGGCGTTTTTGCAAACTATGAATCAGATACCAAGTTAGTTTATGGCAACAAAACTTCCCTTAATTCTTCAATCAAACGCCTCTCCATGTCACTGTGCTTCCTTGTTGCGTTTCTATGTAATGTGCAATCTATCAGATACTATGCACAAGTGAGCTTCTTGATCACCACACATGCACTGAAAGGCCAAAGGGATTTTATTGAATATGTTGCAAGATCCTTAAACCGAGGGAGTTATTCTTGGTCTCTAGGATTGCGTGCCTTCTACTTTTCATTTCCTCTTGTCCTTTGGATTTATGGGCCAATACCTATGTTTGCTTGTTCCTGCTTGACATCATTTATTTTGTACTTCTTGGACACAACCACTCAAATCACACGAGATCTTCACACGAAGTCATTCAATAAGAGGGAAACTGGGGGCACGGATGCAGCCTAGTTTCGTCATTCTAACTGTACTTGAACTTGATAATCTTTTAGCTCGTAGTAAAGTTCAATTGTAGGTTTTCTATATTCATGTAATATGATGCTATTATCGGTTAATTATTGTACAGTATTCATTGAAAAGTATTTGTAGTATATTGAAGTATTCTTTTACCTGTATTACATAGAGTGATATATGTGTTTGGATAGCTGCATAAAAAAAAAAAAAAAAAAAAAAAAAAAAGGCTAGTTGTTCTGTCAACGTTTAGCCAGCAAAGCTTTCATAAATTCTTAAGTTTACCTCTCGCCAAATGTTTATGCCGCAGAAAATGATCCTTAAAATTGGATGGAAGAGAAGATTAAAAACCAAATAAATGGAAATAAGACCAAACAAGAGGAACAAAAAGAACAAGGGAAGAATAGATGTGAAGATGTTTCTTGAAAAGAGAAACAAAAAGAAGTTTATTCCCTGCTTTGTAGAAATGGTTTTCCTTTGAAAAAGATTAAACTTTGTTGCCAGCCCATCTAAGATGACTTAAATTGTAACAATTTGTTTTGTAAACTCTAGATAAGCCGCAATGCAGTTTCATCACCATTTTATATATTATGAAGCAAGATTGAGTAAGTAGCTTCACTTTACAAGAATTATGAAACAGTAAATGTTTTCTATTACACGGATATACCCGCTAGAGTTAAATGATACCAACATCATTTTTTCAATGTACGCCTTATTTGGAAAAGTGATATTTTGAGAACTTAAATTTGGAAGAATGTCTTCTGCCTAAAAAGCACAAAAGAGAAACAGTTCTCAATAGTTTCCACATAGTGATAACAAAAGCAACAAACTGGACCTTAAAAGTATGAAGAGAACGACCACATGGAATTGTAACTTTATCTCTGCCTCGATTTCATTTCTTTTTCTGTTTCTTGAGTCAAATTTAGACACAATCAGATCATAATTGGGAAAGTCTAGACATGTGGAAAGGGAAACAACCATTCTTTGGGGCTCTGAAAATTATTAATACAATGAATCAATATCACTTATCATTATCAATCACAAAGCATGATCTACACCAAAGGGTAGAACTCAATTGGTTGATCACGTCTGAGAGTTGTTGTAAATCCCCTTATAGCTCAATTTCTATTTCTATGAACAAAAATACCCGTATGCAAGTATATTGCTTTTTTATAAGGCAAGGGGAGCCTCATTATCTTTTACTTGTTTTGGAGGAAAAAAGACAAGGTTTTGTGAGTGGAAAGGTGGGTTGTGAAAGACAATTGTAGGTATGAGTGAAAGTAAAGGATAACTAATTTGAATTCTAGACTATAATTTTGGAGGGGGGTGTTGGTTATGTTATGAAGTAGTGAAGGGTGAAAGGTAAAGTTTGCAGTTTGAAGAGGCAGCTGCAAGTACAGGAACTAGACTAGGTAATGGTGCCGCTGGGTTTGTTGGTGTTGGGAATGTATCACGTTTGGCTTCTGTACACTATAATCCGTTACCCTTCTCGCACTGTCATTGGCTTGAATGCCAACTCTCGTTACCAATGGGTTCTTTCCATCATGGCTGTCAGTATTCTCTCTCTACATTTATCTATTTTACCTTGTACAGTATTTGTCTTGGCATCTTGTCGATTAACAGTTTTGAATATTTGTCTGATATCTAACTTTTTGCTATTTGATTGGAAATTGATGAATGATATATATGAATAATTTCTGGGGAAGTTCATTAGTTCATGCTTACCTTAAATAGTTTGGTAAGTCAGTAGTTTGTACAGTTCAGAGGAGTTCGAGAGTTAAAATATTCACGTTTCTGTGAGTTTCAAATGTCGACAAAGGACTGTCACGAGGTTTTCTATATCTGTTCCTAATTCATGCTATTTTAGGTAAGGTTTCTTTCAGCTTCTTAAAATATGTATCCAACGAAATTATATGCTGGCTAAATTGATTGATGGGTTTTGTTTCCACGTTTTGCGAATTTGACAAATGTTTAATTAGTACTTTAAGAACAACTATAGATTGCTTCTTAGTTGATGTTCTCTACAGTAGAAATTTTGAATTCAATGCACTTGTTATGTTAGCCAGTTAGAGGTTTAATAAACTATTTAAGAAAAACTATAGACTGCTTTGTTAGTTGATGTTCTAAAGTAGATATTTTGGGTATCCAACCATCTTATAGCCTCAATCTCACTTTGATAAGCCCATTGATCAACTGCTTAAGTCCCTGCACATTGTGTTATACTTACTCCAAAGTTTTTGACATGTATTTTACCTAAACTGTTTAAAATAAATTTTTGATAGATATTGTAGTATATTTTGAAGTTACTGCCTAAAGTAGACATTGAATCATACACTTGTACATGTTGGAGTTCAAGTGTGGTTAATATTAAGTAGAAATGGAAAAGTTGAGTAACATAGAAATAATTGTTATGTTTTCTTATGTGATTAGCTTGTGGCCCATTGGTGAATATGTGTGCTGAATATTTTATAGAGGGCTGATTTTGAGCAATAAAAAGAATAGCTAGGTGTTGCTCTATACATGTTTAGTGAGGTGGTAGGGAAAAAGTAAGGTGCAGAGCCAGTACAGGCAGGTTGAATGAACTTTCATATGTTTAATAATGCAAAGCATTAAGACGAGTTTTCTGTGAATTGGAATAATCAATTGATCCGCAATTTCAAGTATGGCCTACTAGAATATCAATAACCCAAATCTCGTTCGTAAGTATTGGAATAGAACCTGAATCAGACACGAGCAATATAAATGTGGGGTTAATAATATATCAATGAGTTGCTAGAAAAACAGTGAAAAGAGATATTGGTGAATTTCAGGTTGCAGTCATTTTGTAATTCACTTTAGATGCTAATGTTTTACATTTGACACGCGTGGTTTGATTTTATTTACTAAGACAAGTGTTTCTATTACAAACTCCCTTGCATTGTTTTCAGGATCCCTTTGAAAAATGGGGTTTTGGGAGTTCAAACAATCCGCAACAATATCATGGCATCGACTCTTCTTGCTACAACAGCAATCACTCTTAGCTCACTTATTGGCATTTTTGCAAACAATGACTCAGATACCAAATTAGTTTATGGCAACAAAACTTTTCTTAATTCTTCAATCAAACGCCTCTCCATCTCACTATGCTTCCTCGTAGCATTTCTATGTAATATGCAGTCTATTAGATACTATGCACATGTGAGCTTCTTGATCACCACACATGCACTGAAAGGCAAAAAGTATTTCGCTATGTGGCAAAAACCTTAAAGCGAGGGAGTTATGCTTGGTCTCTTGGCTTGCGGGCCTTCTACTTGTCATTTCCCCTTGTCCTTTGGATTTATGGGCCAATTCCCATGTTTGTTTGTTGCTGCTTGACATCATTTACTTTGTACTTCTTAGATACGACCAACCAAATCACACGAGATCTTCATACCAAGTCGTTCAATAAGAGGGAAACTGAGGATATAGAAGCAGCATAGTTCCCTCATTCTAACTGTTCTTTCTTGAACTTGATAACTATTATCATGTACTAAAGTTCCATTGTATATTTTCTAAAACCATCCTGTTTTGTTACTATTATTGGTGAATTATTTACAATATTGACTGGGAAGTATGTGTTGTATCTTGAAGTAATTTTTCAGCTGTTCATTTTGTATCTAACGGTTTTTACAATGATTTAGTTTGGTTCTGAACACCTAATATCAATCTTATGCTTGGTGAATAAAGATGAACTTTACTAGTGGCACTAGCATGTAATGGACGGTGCTGGTTTACCTATAATACAGTTAGCACTCTCTTGAATAATTCCAAAAATGTCCTTTCATTGCATGACTAGACATGTATGAATGAATGGCATAGCTTTGAAAAATCAAATCAGATTTGATTGGAGTATGTAATTGGTTGTTTGCATCAGATAAAGGCATGGTATGTCATGTGAGGGCAGTGGAATGAACATAACATGTTCTTCAAGCAATGTGGGACTGGCTTAATTGATTGTCCAAATGTGAAGAGAGTGATGATATATGTGTGCAAGGGAGGTCAATGATTGGAGGAAATGATAATAATTGGAGAAGCAGGATCAAATCCATATGTTTTATCTTGTTTGATTGGCTTCTATGTGAAACAAGAGAATAATGACCACTTCGAAATGTCTAAGAAATGTCATATTTTTAAAGAAATATTTGTCCTTTATACTGTACGAGTCAACAAAATTTTTTCAAGATACGATAAAATTTTTTGTTTGGAAACCATCATAAACTAATTAATCAGATTTGATGAGATGGCACGTGGGACTTTTAACATTTGAAAATGGTTAACAATCACTTCATCTATCAGTAATGGTACATGCATAACAGAAGCAGCAGATGATAAGCATGGCGACATGATGGCAGAAAATATCTGCTATCAATGTTGGTAGTGGGAATTTCAACATATCAGATACCCTTATCAACACTATGGTGTGCCAAATCTTTCTTACCATACTAAGTCTGAACTGCTTTTGAAAGGTACTTTTTTCATTCACTTTTAAAAAATCAACTCACTTTTTTTCATTCCCAAAATTCCAAAATGTAAAAGGGTACGTTCCGAATTACTTTTTTGGATTAAAGAAGAGTGTGAGTTAATTCTTTTAGCAGGAAACTGCTACCTCAAACTTAATATAGACCTGTTGCCTGTCCACCAAAAAGTGGATGCTAAATGACCCATCAAGTTGTTCGCCAATTGAACAACTGCTCAATGATTATATCTAAATGGAATAGCTTCAAGAATTTAATCAGAATGTGTGTTTTTTTAGCATTTATCAAATAATATATTATATATATATATATATATATATATATATATATATATTTATAATATAAAATTAGATGATTTGATGTGATATACCAGAGTAGCTGTTAGAATATTACAGCAAATTACCAGCGGTGGATACGTAAAAGAGGACATATTCATGCATGGATATTCATAACTTTGAGAATGATCGAATAGCTAGTTGGTAAGAATGATCATGGTTAGATCAACATCATATATCAATTAATATCAACTTGGTTTGGCACCATTCAATACATGCACATGGTAATATGGACCAGCCAATCCGTAGCCGAAAGCTTACAAATTCCACAATAAGATGCGTCTTTCTTTGTTTTTGTACTTTTTAGTGACTTTCTACTCATAGCTTCCACATAGAAAACGAACCCTGTTGTGTTCTTGTATCAATTTTTAAACGAATTTTCAAAATGATGCTTCACTATATGAATCTTGTTGCGAACAACCGTTGCTTTTCTTTTCTTTTTATTAACGTTTGCTTATTCACATTGAATGACTGACTATAATAGATCTGATAAAAGTTATATGAAAATCATAAAATTAAGAAAAATTTGTAAGTACTAAGGCTTTTACATTTTCTTAGTACTTTATTCTCGTTGATGAACTATTACTTTTGCTACTAGAATATTACTATCATTAATGGACTGTTACTTTTGCTACTACAACAGTACTATTCTGTATCAGTTTTGACAGATATTCTGCATTTGTTCTTGTACTGATGTAGAAAGAGATGTTATTGAATGTCACACATAACTAATAAAGAATCTGCACATCATTTTGTATAAGTATAACAATAATGTTTAGACACTAATTCTGCACAATGTAAAGGAAAAAATTCTTATATTCTATTCCAAACTTCTCTGCATTCTAATAAACTTGATAAGTCTCTCTAAGTTGTGGACTAATAGAGAACAACTCAAAGATGTGATTCTTCTATAGCTCAATATCTATTGAACTATCTTGTCAATGCTTCACTAATTATTTTGGCTATTTAAGATCCTAAACATGTCATAAACTATAAAATTTCTATTAAGATATTATATTCTCATATTAGAAATCCACATTAATTATAAGTTCAGAAGGATTTTGCCATCACATAAACAGAATAGACCCTGATTACTTCAAAAATGTTCCTTTTGTCCAACATGGATCCCTTTACATTGTTTTTTCAAAATAATAGTGGCAAAATTAATTACTTAAATCTAAATTATAGTTTTAAGTTTTGTTTACTCTCTTTTCAGACACAGTTTTATTGGTCTCAACAACGTTGGTCAGCGATGTATAATTATATTTGGAACAATGTCAAAAGGAATCTTCCTCTTTGTGTTATATTTTTTCTTTTTCAAAGGAAAAGCATTGATCAACCATCAGAAACTAAATATTCTTTAGACCAAAAACAGCATGCGATTTGACTTAACATGCAAAGCATATTACAACACTAGATTCTACCTGATAACATGCATGCAACAAAGTAAAACGCCACCTCACTTTTTGTTAAGGTGTGATTTGATCTGAGTATAATAATAATAATAATAATAATAGAGTGAAAAAGAGGATCATTGAAGATCTAGACCACCTTCATATATTATTAAATTATATTATATATTTTTATATTTTTAATTATCATTATATTTTATTAGTTTGTGGGTTTTTTTTTTTTTTTATTTTTTTTTTTATTTTTTTTTTTTTTTTTCATTCCTGTTGATATTTTTATCTATTTCTATCTAATATTAGATTTCAACTCACTTCAGTTGAATAATCTTTCTCTCAAGTTGGAATCTCTTCTGCCTTAGTATACTCCACTTGCAAGCAGATCTAAATATTATCATATTTTTATATTTTAAAGGTTTGCAGATTTTTTTTTTCTTTATATATATTGACTTCTAATGCTTCTTTGTTTAACGTGGGATTCCAACATACACTAGTTCAACAATGACCTCAAGTTTCAATCCTCTGTAAACATTATTTCTTAATTACAAATACCTGGTGACCCTTTCTTTAATTGTAGTTTCAGGGTTTATTAGGAATTTATTTCATGTGTGTTACATTAGATTATTTTTAAAGTAGATGAACTTCTTAATGAACTTTCTCTTATAAATTATACTCATATTTTTAAAATTAGTTTTTAATGAATTAATTGAAAACTTAATTTTATCTTTTAACTTATACCCTTTTACATAAATTGCAAATATTCATGCAATAATTGCACTATTTACCAGTTTATATATATATATATATA
>Ga0209489_105599_pt1 | contig 21510 bp, 9 predicted proteins | sample SiratrowhiteBW_FD_187527 | JGI IMG/M metagenome (GOLD analysis project Ga0209489, IMG submission 187527) | Root nodule microbial communities of legume samples collected from California, USA - Siratro white BW (SPAdes) (version 2) | ecosystem: Host-associated > Plants > Roots > Nodule | place: USA...
TTTTTTTTTTTTTTTTTTTTAATGATTTTTGATATTCTAAGTTTTTTAACGAGATGTTAAACAATGTTTGATATTGTGAGTTTTTCATGAGAGAATGTTTGGTGTTGTTTGTTTTTTATTATTTGATGTGGTTAGTTTTTTATTACGAAACATCTAACACATGTCCTCTAAAATCATAGTTTTTATTTTTTTAATTTACTCTGCATGTCACATATGTTTTAAATTTTATAATAATTGTGTTTTGACAGATAAAGATACAACTATGTGAGTTTAAGCCAATAAAGAATATTAACTTACGTATTCAAATATATCTGTTTGTATCTTAAAATTTTAATTCAAAGTTTTTTTGAAATATTATATATAATTATTGATACTGTGAAATTTATATTTTAGACATCGTAAGTTTTGCTTTAATATGTGTATGTGTATGTCCGTGTGATTATGTCTATACTTTTTTTATAAGATTAGTAATTTAGTTTCTCAAATTTCATTGTTGCGGCGTAGAAATATTAATGCAATTAGTTGTAAGCCCTGGATGATTTAAATAAACAAAACAAATAAAGTGTAAACGTTAACATTTGGAAAAAATTAATAACTATGTCACTTCTACCTTCAAGGAGGAAGATGAATATTTTATGATTTTTCAATTTTATTTTTATCAAAATTAGGATTTTTATCACTTCTCATTCATAAGATACAATTAAATTTCTGTATTATTAAAATCACAAGACAACAGGACAAAAAAGACATAGAAGTTGAATTATGTTTTAAGTTTTTTTTTTCTCTCCTATATAACTTTTATTTTATTTTAAGAAATTACACGAAAAGAAAATATTTAAAAGAAAAACAGACGCCAGAAACAACAGATAAAGATTTTAGATTTGTTCGTGTTATTCGATAATTGCAAATCCCACTATATTTTAATCCACGTAACAAATATTCTTAGCATCTACTTTTAACAAAAATAATTTTCAATTATTTTTTACTTACTTTTTCAGACAAATTTTTTCAATAACAAAACTATCAAGACTTTATTCTTTTGTTTTTTTTAAACAGCTAAAAATAAAAATAAATAGAATTGTAAAAAACACTTAAGAGTGTTCTAATTTTTATAGAATAAAATAAGTCTGGTATCAAGACATACTAAAATTTAATCACCTAATTCAAAGATTAACTGAAAATCAAACACTAAAAAAAAGTTATATTTAATAAAAGAAGTTATATTCAATATTTACAGCTAGACACTGTAAAAATAAAAACTTAAGAGTTTTATTACATACAATCTTTAAATTATATATATGAAATCAATAATTTAAATTACCAAGAAGATCAAGAAGATTATAAATTATTATCTTCTGAAAGACAATAAATAGTTTAAAATGTATTTTTTTTTCTAAATTTGAGAATCAAAATCATATTTATTTAAATTTTTCCGGACTACAAATATAATTAAATAAAATAATAGTAATATTTATATATATATATATATATATATATATATATATATATATATATATGTATTTCATTCACTCTTCTTTTAGAGTAAATAATCAATTTTGTTTATAAATTATATTTTCCTATCTTCTAATTACTAAAATCTTGAAAAATCAAATAATTTTTTGAAATATCTACGAATTAAAACAAATAGAATTAGTTTTAGAAAAATGAATGAAAACTTAGAATATTTCAAGACAACATTTCCATGTTTCTTAGGTTCAGATAGTAACATCTACAAAACGCATAACACAACAAAACAGAGGAAAAACCCTAAACTAAACCCTCTGCAACTGCCTGCAAAATCCATGGCCAAATCATCAAAACGCAGCAGCACCGGCAACAGCACCGATTCGAACAAGAAGAAGAAGAAGAGCAAGAAATCAGCTCCCGAAGGCGTAGCCATGAAAGTAAAGGCCAAAAGTAACAAGAGCAATGGCGGCGGCGGCGGCAGCAATCCCTTCGAGTCAATTTGGTCGCGACGGAAATTCGAGGTGCTGGGCCAGAAGCGGAAGGGCGAGGCCCGCCGCATGGGCCTGGCTCGAAGCCTGGCGATCGAGAAGCGGAACAACACGCTCCTGAAGGAGTACCAGCAGAGTGCAAAATCCTCCCTCTTCGTTGACAGGCGAATCGGAGAGAATGACAACGCACTCGACGAGTTCGGGAAAGCCATCATGCGATCCCAACGCGAACGCCAGGTTCTCAATGATTTATTATTTTTATTATTATTTTTTTTGCAAATTTTTTATATTTGTTTAATTTTTAGTTTGATTTTTGCACGGAGTGAGCCGCAACCAAGTATAAATCTCCTGTTTTTTAAATAGTTATGGTACAAGTGAAGAACTTTAGCATTGGAGGGGTGTTAGCCACACTGGTTAATACTCATTCAAACAAGACACGATAGAAAAAGAAGTGGGAGACTTGTAAAAATTTGATTTGGTTTAAAGAAGTGGGAGCAGTTTTTCTCTTTTGAATACATAATTGGATGGTATTGTAATTTTTTTTTGAGGTGTTCTATTAATGTACTCTGGTTTAAATTCATTCAAGACTTTGTATATAAGAAGTTAGAGATACAAAAGTTTGTTACTTTCAAGAAATTTTAACTAATGACACAAAATGTGTTAAAGTGAATGTGTTAGAGATTGTGTTGCAAGCATTTTTCTTTAGCATTCATGGCTGGATGACAGTATTAAAAAAGTTTTGGGAAGTTCTAGTAGCACACTGTGTTAAGAGTTGGTGTTAGCATTTGTCAAATGTTTTATACTTTTCAGTGTATTTAATTTTAATATTTTGCAACTTTATTTTAGAATAAATAGTCTATGCAGTGGCGATGGATTACAATGTTTTCCAATCGCAAACAGCCTACATGTCGTAAGTATGTTGTTGTTTATGATAATTATATTACAACGTCATACCATTGATGAATTTTTATTAGTTGACAGTGAAAAACTGTATTTTTTATTTTAACTCGTTGCTGCTGATGTGCTATTACTTATTTCTTTCTTCGGGTGTTTTTAGTTGAACATGAAGCTGAGTAAGAAAAGCAAGTATCACTTGTCCGATGGAGAGGAAGATGATTTTGAGGGAATTGATTCTCTTGGAAGAGATGATTTTGAGGAAGAGATGCTTCCTGATGATGTTGATGCTGAGACTCATGGTATGTTAACTATGTGGTAATTAGTTGATTTTATGCAATGTTTTCTTCATGACTGCTGAATTGATGGCTTATTTGTGAACATTAGGCTTCAATTGTAATGAATGACTTAGTAAGCTGCTGAATTATTTTTGTATCTTGGGTTTATGTCGAGTGCTGGTTTTGCAGAGGAAACAGATTTGGTTCAGCGTAGAATGCGGATACCAGGGGAAAATGTGGTTGATGGGGAGGAAAATGTAAGCCTGTTATGCTATCACTGTTGGCACACTTACATTTTTTCCTGTTATGATGGCATTGTGCCTATGTGATGTGTTATATCATGTATGGATTGTCTAATCTGCTAGTGATTTCTCATGTGGTGATTATCAGAAATATTAATATCCTGTCCTTGCTAAATTTTTTGCAATTGTTGCTCTATATTTGAAATACTTTGAAATTGGTTCTTAAATGTGACATTTTCTGCAGAGATACAAAAGCAAGAAGGAAGTGATGGAGGAAATCATCACAAAAAGCAAATTTTACAGGGTGGGAAATATTTCTCTTTAATTAGGGCCGAAGTGGTTTATCTGTCTTCTATATTTGTTGACACTTTTTCCTCTCTCCAATATTTTCCAGGCTCAAAAGGCTAGAGATAAGGAAGAAAATGAAAACTTGGTGGAAGAATTGGACAAGGACTTCACTTCCTTGGTTCACTCTGAGGCCTTGTTATCTTTGACTGAACCCAACAAGGTGAAAGCTTTGAAGGCTCTAGTAAACTCAAATGAACAAAGTAATAAGGACCACATACCTGCCAGTCGTACAATGGAAAATTCTGTGCAGGTACCATTTATCCATGAACTTCCTCTTATTATAAGAACATCCTGCCTTCTAACTTTCTCTTTATGGCAGGAAAAACCTGATGACTATGACAAACTTGTCAAACAAATGGGATTGGAAATGCGTGCTCGCCCTTCAGACAGGACAAAGACACCAGAAGAGATTGCTCAGGAGGAAAAAGAACGTCTAGAGCAATTGGAGGTATGCTTACACGACTTTTAACCCTGAGTTTGTTATTATACAATTAATAAATTACCCTTACATATGAAGGAGCATTTTCCCACATTTTTGGCTATAAAGCTCTGATCTTAGCTATATAGCTAAGCTCCATTTTAAAGTGGTTTAATTGTTATGGTTGAAGTGGAGGGATGGGAATGCACCCAGGGCTGGTAAACTAAATTCATGAATCATGAGTGATGTTTGTATTTAGTATACTATTTTGTTTTTGAGGTGAGTGAACTTGGCAGCTAAGCAAGCTTTCTGCCTTTGTAATCCTGTGGTTGTGAATTCCAATCATGGACTATGTGCACAAGGTAAAGTTGTTTATATATTTATTTTTAGAGTAAACTCATGAATCTTGTTATTCATCATTTAAGGAAGAACGGCAGAAGAGGATGGTTGCTGCTGAAGATTCAAGTGATGAAGACAATGATGATGATTCAGAAAAGGCATCTGAACAGAAACCAAGATCTCTCTCTGGGGATGATCTAGGTGATTCCTTCTCTGTCAATGAACAGATTATGACTAAGAAGGGGTGGGTTGATGAGATTCTTGAAAGGAAAGATGAAGATTCTGGTAGTGAAGATAGTGATGGTGAAGATTCTGATGATTTGGGAAGCTCTGAAGATGCTGATGAAGAATCAGACGAGGGACTTGAAGAACACGGGAAGGATCTTTCTTTAAAAGATTGGGAACAAAGTGATGATGATATTGGTGCAGATTCAGAAGATGGAGACGAAGATGATAGTGATGTGGACAAACACACAGTTTCAGAAGACCTTGATGGGGTGGAAAGATTAGATGCTGCAGTTCGTAAAAAGGCAAAGAGAGATGATTCTGTTAAAAGTGTGAAAAGAGATGAGGATTCTTCACATGAAAAGAAGATAAATGTTGGAGGAAAACTGTCAAAAGAGTCAGACATTCCTTATATAATTGAAGCTCCCAAGACCTTTGAAGAATTATGTTCACTGGTTGATGAATGTTCAAACTCCAACATTATTTTGATTGTCAATCGGATTCGGAAAAGTAATCCAATCACACTTGCTGCAGAAAATCGAAAGAAAATGCAAGTATGAAAATCATTCCTTTATTTTTTTACTTTTTTGTCTAGACTCTGATATTGTCTTCACGCTTCTTGTACATACGTGTACTGAATCCGTAATTGTTTTACTGGAAAAGTGCAATCTCTTGGACATTTTCAACTTGGCAATACTTTTTCCTTTGGTATGAACTTCAAAGTTGCATTGACAATTAATGGAGAACCTATATCAATTATTAAAATATTTCCCTCAACTGTGTAAATATATTGGTTTTACAACTTTCATACTTCATAATTTAATGAAACCTAGCTTAGGGAACAAAGTACTGTTGCTGTACTTACTGCTTATAGTATTGTCTATAGTGTAGTGATTGAAAACTCTTCCCAAGTCAATTTGATTCAGATGTCATTCTTTATTGAAGGAATCCTGCATCATTGATTTGGTCAAACTAATGGATTAATAATACAAGCCAGATGATGACTTTATATAAATGTGTGTGTCTATAACATTTGTCACTTTTTTGGATGCACTATTTTTGGATGTAACATTTGTCACTTTTACATTCTGTTTCTAAATATTTGTCAGGATATTGTGGTTTGTGATTGTTATATGGAGGTGTTTATAATATATCTTCTATTTTCAGGTATTCTATGGAATATTGTTGCAATATTTTGCTGTTTTGGCAAATAAGAAACCACTGAATGTCGAGTTACTCAATCTGCTAGTCAAACCATTGATAGAGATGAGTACGGAAATTCCATACTTTGCAGCAATATGTGCTCGCCGCAGAATTGAAAGTACTCGAAAGCAATTCATTGAGAGTATCAAGAAATCAGGTCAAACTTAAATATAGTTGAATAGTTGCATTCACTAGGTTACCGTGTTGTTAGATGTTTTGGTAACTGTCTGTAATTACTCTCTTGCCACAGAAAGTAGCTCTTGGCCATCTTCAAAAACATTGTGCCTCCTGCGTTTGTGGTCCATGGTATTTCCATGCTCTGACTTTAGGCATCCAGTTATGACCCCAGTGATATTGTTGATGTGTGAATATCTGATGCGTTGCCCAATTGTATCTGGTCGGGATATTGCCATTGGCTCTTTCCTATGCTCTATGCTTCTCTCAGTAAGTACTTCTTGCAACATACTACCTTGTATCCTTTTCATCTGGTATCACCAATAATGAACTCTGAAGGACTATATTTGAATTCTATCATTGAATGATGGCTATTCATGCAGTCCAAATGGAAAATTTCATTAGTGGTGTACGTTTCCACAAATGAGTTTTCTTTTTAATGATTAATTACCAAGATATTATTGCATTGCGGAACTTCAATTTTCACTTTTCTCCCTTGTTAAATTTTCTGCTTGCTTATGTACTGAGTATAAAATGGCAGGTATTTAGACATTCTAAAAAATTCTGTCCCGAAGCAATAATGTTTCTTCAAACTTCACTGTTGTCAACTACTGAAAGTAAACATATTTCAGAAGAAGATTCCCAGGTATGATTTTTTCCATTGATCATCTGGAGTTTGAGTCATATTATGTGATGGGTGCATGTATGTATGTCTTTATTATATATGCGGACCATTTACCTCATCACTAGTTATTGGCCTCCTACATTCTTTTTTGAACAGAAAACAATTGTACTTTTAGTCCTTTGGTAGAAAACTTGAGAAAACAAGAGCATTCGGATAGGTGTACATTTTTTAGGCTTTTGTTCTGATGGCCTATACCATAACATTGTCTTTTTCCAAGTTTACAATTCCAAGGCTAATTATAATTACTCTTGACAATAAGTAATAAATAAGGGAAAGAGCCATTTTACTTTTTCTTTTATTGGTTAATTACTATACTTTTAATGTAATAGAAAATAGAAGAACATTTGATGGAACATATGATATCCTAGCACTTGAGTAAATCCATAACCTAGTTAGACCCTGCATTTGGGGTACAATATCGATATGTGGTGCTGTTCTTCATGGTCGTACTGCAGTTTCATGTTTGGACACTGAAAAGACCATATAATTTGTTTTATCCCAGTTATATCATCTTATGGAACTGAGAGCTGTCAAGCCTCTCCTTTGCATGCATGAGACAGTGAATGTGATTAGCCCTCTGAATTTCTTCAAGATTATAGACTTGCCAGAAGACTCCTCTTTCTTCACTGAAGTTGGTTTCAGGTAACAAATAATTTGTTAGAACCATTTATCAAGAAAGAAAAAAATTGGTTACCTCCGTGTTGTTATTATGTTGACTTTCTGTTTTGAATGGGGTCCCGATGCATTTTAAACCAAAAATGTTAGGATGAATACTGTATAATATGTGCTTGATTTGCATTATCAAGAACTGGTCATTTAGATTGTGTTATAGCTAAAGTATTGATATTAATACTGGATGCTGCTAATATTGAAGATTTTTCAGAGCATTGATTCTTGATTTCTTTTTGAAGGCTTATGGTTTTCATTTATCTTGGCTGATTATGATTCATTCATTACAGGGCTAGTGTGTTACTTACAGTTGTTGAAACTTTACAAGGATATGTTGATGTCTATAAAGGTCTAAGTTCTTTTCCTGAAATATTCTTGCCAATTTTAAGAATATTAAATGAGATAGAAGAACAGAACAATATGCCAAATTCATTACGAGATAAAATTAAACACGTTGCTGAGATTATTAAGTTGAAAGTGGATGAACTTCACACTTTGAGACGACCACTTCAAATGCGGAAACAAAAGCCAGTGCCGATCAAACTACTGAATCCTAAGTTTGAAGAAAAGTAAGTCTCTCCTTTTCCCTTGCTTGCATTTGATAACATGTTTCCTGAGTCACGTGAATCAGAAAATTAACATAAATTAAGCACTTAAATGTCATATTCGTTCGTTCTTCAGCTATGTCAAGGGTAGAGATTATGATCCTGACCGGGAACGAGCTGAAATGAAAAAATTGAAGAGGCAGTTGAAGCGTGAAGCCAAGGGGGCTGCACGAGAATTGCGTAAAGACAACTACTTCTTGCTTGAGGTGAAGGAAAAAGAGAAGTCTTTACTGGAAAAAGATAGAGCAGAGAAGTATGGAAGAGCTAAAGCTTTCCTTCAAGAGCAAGAGCACGCCTTCAAATCTGGACAACTTGGAAAAGGGAGGAAAAGAAGGAGATAAAAGCTTGTGTATTTTTCCACAGTCACTGTGTTAAAACTCACAGGGCTTTACTTTCATATTAATCAGCTCAAGGAGTGGTTTTTTGCTGCCTAGCTTATAGAGTGGATAAATCATGAACAGCTTGGAAGAATATTTATGGTGTGGTTAGAGAATAGGCCAGGCCTTAATTTACCCACTCAATATTAAAAATTGAAGCAAATGGTAGGAAGGTGTTACTCGTGTATTCAAGTTTTGGGATTAGGAGTTGCAACTTCATCCAAGTTCTCTGTAAACGTTCACAGCCGCCACATTGGTTAATAAACCCAGGTAAAATTTTGCAAATGATTTTTCAATCTGATTTGTACTCTGTTTCCTTTCTACAATGATGTGGGTTCCAATTTCACTCATGATGTAAGGATTTTTGTTAGTAAGCAATTTTTAAGGACTTCCACTAGGTGGAGTTGAGGTATAGCTTGATCATGATGAACTTTCTAACTTGTCTAAACTTTTGAATGACAAATAGAAATAGATTACACTACAGAACTACTAGAAGAATGTTTTTTTTCCCAGTATTTTTTTCTTGCAAAATACTTTTGGTAGTGTAACATTTCTTCGTTTATTTTCAAACGTTATTTAAGCAAATGATATAAATTAAGATATATAGTTAGTTATTTTATTTATAATAGGAAAATGCTGATTATTATCCTTGAAGCCTTAGTTGCCAAAATAAAAATAATATTAAAAAATAATTATTTATATTTGCTTTTTTAAACGTTGGAATGTATTTGATTGAATGTATGAACTAAACCCTTTACATTATATTTCTATTTTAATTTCAGAGTGTAATTTTTGTGTTAATAATTTAACTTATGAATAAACTTTACGTTTATTTACATTTTTGTTGCAAGAGATATATTCTCATAGAGCATTACTAATTTAAGAAAAAACACGCGAAAATCAGAAAAAAAGTTTGAAGAATAAAAAACAAATTTTAATTAAAAATTAAGGGGCATGAATTAGATATCACGATGCAGGTTGCATTGGTAACACTTTCACTCGCACAATTAATCATTACAATATCAAATATAAAAGAAAAATCTCAATTATCAATTTCTAAAATATTACAGTTGTTACTTCATTTATTTTAAAATTAAACCGTAATTTATCAGGTAGCTCTTTTTGTATTACTGTTATTGTCATTATCATACTAATTACTAATACTATAATAGTTTTTTATCGTTATTGTTCCCCTACCAAGTCTTATCTTATTTAATTACTAATTAAATAAGAATAACATGCTTTATTTAATTATACGTGATCTATGTGATTAAAATAATAATTTTACAAATGAAAGCTCAAACTAAAACTCGTATAATATAGCACACTAAGTCGTGAATAAACAAGAAATGTTTAACCAACACAAACTTCAAGCTCATCAAGTAAACAGCAAACACAGTGTTCAATTTATAATCATACAAACTTCAAAATCTCTTCAAATATCAACACAAATGACAACATATTTGTAAATCACATCTTCTACCCAAATCATGCCAACATCAAACACAAACAAGCCTTAACATAATAACCAAAACCACTTAATAAGTTCACATTTTTCACGTCAAAGAAGTAAATCTACTAATTTGGCGAGGGTTCAAACTTTCAAACCAAACACGCATTTCGTCGATCGCTATGCAGATTACGAAAATAAGCTTTAGGATTGCGTTCAAAGTTGTCTCTTAAAATCCGACAGTTCCTCCCTGGAGCCTTCATTGTCCGCCCTCTTCTGCAACAACATCCGAAAATCACCCTAATCATCTTCAAAACAAAACAAACAACCACCTTAATCATCATCCAAAGAAACCAAACAAGAACAATGGCTGCCAGAGCTATCCCAACAGCACCAACAACAGACAAGAACACTCCTCCATCAATTCCAACTTCATCACAAGAGTTATCCTTAACGTTAAATCCATGTCCTGTGAATTTTTCAAGTATTGGATTAATCGTTGCCCCTAAACAACTTATCAGGGACACCAACCTGAAATATAGCATTTGTCTTTGTTTCAGTCAACCATATAAAATTGGATTAATTAACCTATAATCATCTCCAATCAACAAAGAAGGGTATAATCTCACCATTTGATGACACAATCCATGGTAGTTTCAAGACTGTGGAGAAAGCTGGAACCCCTGAATAGGAACAAAACATGTTCTCAATATTACTTTTATGAACTTAATTAGCTACCTTTGAAATTGGGATGAATTTTTCTGTATCCTTCAAATTAAAAAAAATAAAAATTAAGACCTAAAACACGATTGAACTAAAAATACAAATCAGCATAGTGCATGGAAGATTAACTCAAGAAACCCAGAAAAATAATCGAAAAAATATGTATATTATCTGGAATCATCAACAGTGGCATAATCTTACCAATCGGTGAAACGATCCATGGTGGATTGAGAGTCCAACAGTGTAGACGCCCTCAGAAGAAAGTGTGAACCCTTATTGATGACACGATCCATGGTTAAGAAATGATGAACCTTTGAAGAAGAAGACGAATTTTGATGGATAGTGTTAAGTAGACTAAGAGTCAATTTGTTTATTTATTGATTTGAAAATGAAGGGAAAAGAGAAGGAAACAACGAGGATTGGTGACGATAAAGTGAAAGAAAGTAAAGTGAGTGAAGTGTTTTTAGTAGCTTAGTGGAAATTAATAATACTAAGAAAAATGTTTGCTTTAATACTAAGCAAAGTAGTAAAATGATGAACACCACAAGGGGAAGCCATGATTGATTCAAAAGTCAGTCAACACAATGTCTTATTACTAGACATGATAAAACAAGATTACTTATTAAAATTATTAACATGTTTTTAAAGGCACAAAATTTGATTAAGTGACAAACCTAAAAAGATAGCTTTTGAGATGTATCACATGAGCTTTTGCAAAACTCTACAAATTAACTTGTTTTTTCATGTAAAAATGCCATTTTTATTTATTTGTTTATTTTTAATTCATAAAATGCAAAATATAATAATTAAGATGGTTGTTAGAAAAATATATTTTTAATCAATTCAAACAATTAAATTAGTAAATCTTAAATGGATAATAATTGATTTATTAAATTTTGTTGAATATTTTTTTTATAATTACAGCAACACATTTCATAACAATGATATTAATTTTTTTAATATCTTTCTGTAATTTACAGAATTAAATAATTAACGTAGCATAATCCTTGTGATTTTTAAGATTTGAATATTTGAATTGATTTATATATATATATATATAAATATATATATATATATATATATATATATATATATATTAATTTCTATTATAGATTTATAAAAGCTTTTTTGTAACGTTTAAAATAGTGATTAATATTTTTAATTTTATTTTTTAAAAAAAAAACTAGTATGTTTTATAACACTGACCCGAGGATCAATATTTGTGATATTCTGATATTAAAATTTATATTTTGGATACTTTATGTGAAAAAGTATTTTGGATAAAATTTGATGTATATATACTGATATAATTGTCACTTCAATTTTCTTAAGAGAATGTTGTTTTTTTTTTTTTTCAAAAAAGAAAGTTTAAAAATTTAAAAAACTGATAAAAGCTTTAATGAAAACATGCAGATAAATTTTTCTCTAAAAAGGCAATAATATAAATCCTCAATGCAGTAAAAAGCCAGAATTACGTATAAACGGTACTGATTAACGCTTACTTGTATACGTAACATTTTGATTATTTACGGTTGTGATTCCACATAAATTGAGCATACTAAATATAAAAATGAAAGAAAAAGAAATCTAAATCAAGAATAACATGTATTTATTTAATTATATGTGATCTGTGTGATGAAAATAATAATTTTACAAATAAAAGCTAAAACTAAAACTCATAATATAGCACATTACGTCATGAATAAACAAGAAATGATTAACAAACACAAACTTCAATATCACAAGTAACAACAAACACAGTGTTCAATTTATAATCAAACTATACTTCAAAATCTCTTCAAATTTCAACACAAATTACAACATATTTGTAAATCACAACTTCTACCAAAATCATTCCAAGAATGCACCATCCAAACACAAACAAGCCTTAATATAATAACCAAAACCAAGTTCATTAATTTCAAGTCAAAGAAGTAAAAACTGAAGAGGGTTCAAAATTTCAAACCAAACACGCATATTTCATAGACCACTACGCAGATTACGAAAATAAGCTGCAGGATTGCGTTCAAAGGTGGCTCTTAAAATGCGATAGTTCCTCCCTGGAGCCTTCATTGTCTTCCCAGTTCTGAAAATCATCTTCCAAAGAAACGGAACAATCACCTTAATCATCTTCCAAAGAAACGGAACAATCACCTTAATCATCTTCCAGGGAAAACAAACAACCACTGGAATACTCATCGAAAGAAACCAAACAAGAACAATGGCTGCCACAGCCACCCCACCAGCAACAGCAAATGTATGTCCTGTGAATTTAATCGTTGCCCCTAAACAACTTATCAGGGACACCAACCTGAAACATAGCATTTGTGTTTGTTTCAGTCAACCATATAAAATGTTTACATAAGGGATTGAATCTATAAATATATAGTATTTGAAGAAAGAAGGTATCAATTGATTCTCTAATCAGTGGTGAACTCTCTTACTCATATATCATCTTAACATCTTCAAATATTGAGTCTCAGTTCTATATTACAAGTTCACGTACTAGTCAACAAAACACACACATAGATAAATAAAAGAATTGCATTATCTCCAATCAACAAGAAGGATATAATCTCACCATTTGATGACACAATCCATGTTAGTTTGAAGACTGGGGACAAAGCTGGAACCCCTGAAAAGGAACAAAACATGTTCTCAATAGTTTGAAAAAAAAAAAAACAAATGAATATAACTTTTATGAACTTAATTAGATGCATTTGAAATTGGGATGAATTTCTCTTTGTCATTCAAACTAAAAAAAATGTTCTAACTTGTGTAATTTGAAAAAAGTTCTGTTTTAGTGCTAGCAGAGATAATCACATAGTATTATTTTTAAGGATTAAAAAGGGATTTGATTAAAAAGTAACTAATATTCTTCAACTCGAGAAATAACATTTAAGACCTAAAATATGATTGAACTAAAAATAAAATCTGCATAATGCATGGAAAATTAACTCAAAAAACCAAGAAAATAATTTAAAAAATATGTATATTATCTGGCAACATCAACAGTGGCATAATCTTACCAATTGCTGAAATGATCCATGGTGGATTGAGAAGCCCTCAGAAGAAAGTATGAACCCCTATTGATGACATAATCAATGGTAGTTTGAAGACTCGGGAGAAAGCTGGAAACCCTGAATAGGAAGAAAAAAGGTTCTCAATAGTTTGAAAAAAACCCAAATAAAGATCACTTTTATGAACTTAATTAGATGCATTTCAAATCGGAATGAATTTCTCTTTATCATTCAAATTAAAAAAATGTTCTAACTTCTGTAGTTTGAAAAAAGTTCTGTTTTAGTTCCAACAGAGATAATCACATCGTATGTTTTTAAGGATTAAAAAGAGATTTGTTTTAAAAAGTAACTAATATTCTTCAGCTTAAGAGAAAAACATTTAAGACCTAAAACATAAATGAACTAAAAATAAAATCTGCATAGTGCATGGTAAATTAACTCAAAAAACCAATAAAATAATTTAAAACATATGTATATTTTCTGGAAACATCAACAGTGGCATAATCTTACAATTTGATGGAATGATCCATGGTGGATTGAGACGCCCTGAGAAGAAAGTGTGAACCCCTATTGATGACATAATCCATGGTAGTTTGAAGAATGTGGAGAAAGTTGGAAACTCTGAATAGGAAGAAAACAAGTTCTTAATACTTTGAAAAAAAACCCAAATGAATATCACTTTTATGAACTTAAGATGCATTTGAAATTGGTTTATAAATGTGAACTTAAGAGAAAAAAAAAATGAAGACCTAAGACATGAATGAACTAAAAATAAAAATCAGTATAGTGTGCATGGAAAGTTAACTAAAAAAAACAAGAAAGTAATTAAAAAGTATGTATATGAAACATGGACAATGGCACAAGCTTACGAATTGGTGAAAAGATCCATGGTGGATTGAGACTTCAACTAAGAAGAAAGTGTGAACCGCTGATACGGTCCAAGGAGAAGAAACGGTGAACCTATGATGAAGAAGAATTTGGAGGGACAGTCTCAGGTAGACTATGAGTGACTTTTTTTTATATATTTAGAATTTGTTAAGTTTTTTTTCTTTTTTTTTTTTTATCGATTTGAGATAAAACATCGTTATAATAACTTTTCATAAATGCAATGTTGAATCTTTAAAGAAGACTTTGAATGGACATACTAAGCATCATTTTGTTTATTCAATTGAAATGTTTTTTAATGTTCTTCTTCACTAAATTGTAATTTGATATTCTATTGATTTGAGTTGTAAACGTGTAATATAATAATTTTTGGATAATCTATTATAAATTAAAGTTAGAATTTATTATATTTTCATAAATTTTTTTATTAATTTAGATTAAAGCATCATTTTAATACAATTTTTTAGATAATTAAACTAAAATTATTTCACATGACAATTTTTATTATATTTAATTCCACTTAAATTTAAAATAATTTTTTTTGAAATAGTCTTCATATTATATAATTTTTTTATATAAAATAGAGTCGTATAAATACAACTTACCAGTTTTATCAAAAATAAAAAAAATATTTATTTTCGTAAAATAAAAAAAAATATTTATTTTCGTAAAATAAATAAAAATATTATATTATTTTAATGTTTTAACCGAAATTAATAATACTAAAAAAATAAGTACTTTATTACAAAAAGATTAGTAAAATGAAAATACTATTAGAGTAAGCCATAATTATGGATTCAAATTTCAGTCAAATAACTTATTATTAAGCAACACAAGTCATAATATGGTAGCATTAAGTACTTAATAAATAAGACATCACAAAACAAGCTTCTTATTAAAATTATTAAGATATTTTCAGAGGCACAAAATTTGATGTAGGGACAAACCTAAAAAGATAGCTTTTGAGATGTATCACATGTGCTTTTGGAAAACTCTACAGATTAAATTGTTTTTCATGTAAAAGTGCCATTTTTATTTATTTATTTATTTTTAAATTCATAAAATACATAATATAATAATTAAGACGGTTGTTAGAAAAATATATTTTTAATCAATACAAACAATTAAATTAGTAAATCTTAAATGGATCACAATTTTACACAATACGATGATTGATTTATTAATTTTTGTTGAATATTTTTTTTTTATAATTACAGCAATACATTTCATAACAATGATATTATATTTTTAGTTTTTGAGATTTTAATTGTGAACTCTAATGTGTTTAGATCCATTTATTACGGATAAAATCATATTGCCATATAAATCTGAAAAAAAAAAAATACATAAAATGTCATTAATCATTATATACTTTTCAAAAATTAAACTTAACGAGTTTACAAATTTGGGAGCATAATATAATTCAAGTTAATAAACTTTTAAAACGTCATTACTAGGCATGTTTCTTAAAAAATTTAGATTATCACATACACATATATACATAATTATAGAAGTTTTTTTGTGACGTTTAAAATAGTGATTATATTTTAAAAGTTAATCTTTTTAAGAACTAGTTTGTTTTATAATACTGACCCGAGGATTAATATTTGGGATATTTTGATATTTAAATTTATTATTTTGGATATTTTATGTGAAAAAGTATTTTGGATAAAATTTCATGGATATATACTGATATAACTGTCACTTAATTTTTTTTAAGAGAACGTTGTTTTTTTTTTCAAAAAAAAAAATAGTTTTCAAAATTTAAAACTGATAAAAGCTTTCATGAAAACATGCTGATAAATTTTTATCTAAAATGGCAATAATATTAATCCTCAATGCAATAAATAGCCAGAAATACGTATTAACGGAAATGACTAGCGCTTATTTGTATACGTAACATTTTGATTATTTACGGTTGTGATTTTACATAAATTGAGCATACTAAATATAAAAATGGAATTGGGATGAATTTCTCTTTGTCCGTCAAATTAAAAAAAAAATGTTCTAATTTCTGTTTTAGTTCTAACAGAGATAATCACATAGTATGTCTTTAAGGATTAAAAAGGGATTGGTTTTAACTAATATTCTTCAACTTCAGAGAGTAAAAAAAATTTAAGACCTCAAGGATTGAACTAAAAATAAAAATCAGCATAGTGAATGGAAAGTTAACTCAAAAAACCAAGAAAATAATTAAAAAAAAATACATAATCTGACCAATGGGAGTAATAATTAAAAGAGAGTTCAACGGTGTAGACGCCGTGAGAAGAAAGTGGGAACCGCAGTTGATGAAGAAATGGGGAACCAAGAAGAAGAATTTGGATAGACACTCTTAAATAGACAAAGGGTATCTTTGTTTATTTATTTAGAATTTGTTAAGTTTTTCTCGAGTTAACTATCATCATGATACCTTATTACTTATTTTTTTTCTTCACTTAGTAAAAATTTGGTACCTTATTGGTTTGAGTTAAAGGTATGCAATTATAATGAATTTTGGATAATTTATTATGAACTAATTTAGGATTTGTTACTTTTTCATAAATGGTGAACTTCTCAAGAAGAATTTCAATAGCCAGTGCTAAGTAAACTATGGGTCACTTTGTTTATTTATTTGGAATTTGTTAAGTTTTTTTTCATTAATTTGAGTTAAAGCATCATTATAATATTTTTTAATGACTTTTTGTCTTCTTCTTCATTAAGTTGGAATTTGATATTTTATTGGAATTTATACTTTATTGGTTTGAGTTGAAGGCGTGCAATTGTAATGACGTTAGGGTAATCTAGTCTGCACTAAATGGTAGAATTATGAGGAAGAATTTGGATGGTTAGTATTTAGTAGACAAAGAGTCACTTTATTTATTTGATTTTTTTTTAATTTTTTTATTGATTTGATTAAAAGCATCATTGTGATATCCTTGAATGACTTTTGATCTTCTTTATCATTAAGTTGGAATTGGCTATTTTATTAGTTTGAGTTAAAAGTGTGTAATTGTAATGACTTTTGGATAATCTATTATGAACTAAGTTAGAATTTGTTATTTTTTCATAATTTTTTTTGTTAGTTTGGATTAAAGCATTATTTTGATGTAATTTTTTTTATCTAATTATAAACTGAAAAATGATACAATTTTCATTATATTTTATTCCACTTAAATCATGCTACATAGATTAATTAAAATCAAAATCATATAATTTCTTTATACAAAACCATACCATATAAATATCACCTACCAATTTTCGTAAATAAAAAATGATTCATTTTCATAAAAAAAATTACACTCTTTTAATATTTTAACCAAAATTAATAATATTAAGAAAAGTGTTTGCTTTATTAAAAAATTAGTAAAATAAAAAACACTATTAGACTAAGTCATAATTGTGGATTCAAAACTCAGGCTAATAGCTTATTACTAAGTAACATAAATTAAGTCATAATATGTTAGTATTAAGTACTTAAGAAAGAAGACATGACAAACCAAGCATTAATATTAAAATTATTAATAAGATGTTTTTAAAGGCACAAAATTTGAAATAGGGACAAACCTAAAAAGATAGTTTTTGAGATGAATCGTATGTGCTTTTGCAAAACTCCACAAATTAACTTGTTTCTCATATAAATATGCATTTTTATTTATTTGTTTATTTTTAATTTATGAAATACATAATTTAATAACTAAGAATGTTGTTAGAAATATATATTTCTAATCAATTCAAACAATTAAATTAGTAAATCTTAGATGAATCATAATTTTACACGATATGATAATTGATTTATTAAATTTTGTCAAATGATTTTTTTTAATTATAGAAATACATTTCATAACAATGATATTAATTTTTTTAACATCTTTCTCTAATTAACAGAATTACATAATTAACGTAAGTACAATCCTTGTGATTTTTAAGATTTAAATATATGAAATGATTGATTCTTAAATCCATTGATATACCCAATATATACGCTATATATATAATTTATATACCCTACATATAATACAACTTATGTATAGTTCTTAATTGTGATACTCTAAATTGTTTAGATAAATTTAAGAACTAGTTTGTTTTGTAATATTGACGAGACAATCAATATTTGTTATATTTTGATATTTAAAGTTAATACTTCGGTTTTTTTTATGTGAAAAAGTATTTCGGATAAAATTTGATGGATATAATGTTAAATAATTAACATTCCAATTTTTGTAAGAGAATTGTTTTTTTCAATAAAGAAAGTTTACAAATTTAAAACCGATAAAAGCTTTCGTGAAAACATGCTGATAAAGTTTTATCTAAAAAGACAATAACATAAATCCTCAACACAGTAAAAAGCCAGACAACGGTAATGATTACCGCTTATTTGTATATTTAACATTTTTATTATTTATGCTTATTATTCTGCATAAATTTAGCATACTAAAAATGAAAAAATTAACCTAAATCAAGAATAACAAGTTTATATTTCGTTATATGTGATCTATGTGATGAAAATAATAATTTTACAAATAAAATATTAAACTAAAACTTATATAATATAACACACTAAGAAATGAATAAACAAGAAATGTTTAAGCAACACAAACTTCAATATCAGCAAACACACGTACTATAATTCAAAAGCTCCTCAAATTTTAACTCAAATTACAACACATTTGTAAAACACATCGTCTACCCAAATCATGCCACGAAATGCACTTGAAAACATAAAGAAACCTTAATATAATAAACAAAACCACTTAATAAGTTCATACGTTTGACGTCAAAGAAGTAAAAGCTACTAAATTGGTGAGGGTTCAAAATTTAAAATCAAACACGTCTTTCATGGATCACTACGCAGATTACGAAAATAAGCTGCAGGATCGCTTTCGAAGTCGTCTCGAAAAATGAGATAGTTCCTCCCTGGGGCCTTCATTGTCTTCACTCCTGCACACCAACATCGGAAAATCGGCTTCATCAACTTCCAAAGAATGCTGGCAATCCTGAACAGAAACAAGACAAGTTCTCAATACTTTGAAAAAAAAACCCAAATCAAAATTTTCTAATTTCTGTAATCTGACAAAAGTTTTGTTTTAGAGCCAACAGAGATCATCACATGGTATGTTTTTAAGGATTAAAAAGGGATTTGTTTAAAAAGTGTCTAATATTCTTCAACTTAAGAGAAAAGAAAAATTTAAGACCTAAAACATGATTGAACCAACAATAAAAAGATGTATAGTGCATGGAAAATTAACTAAAAAATATGTATATTATCTGGAAACATCAACAATGGCATAATCTTACCAGGTGAAAAAACCCATGGTGGGTTGAGACTTCAACAGTGTAGACAGCCTTAAGAGAAAGTGTGAACAGTATTGATGAGACGTTTTAGGTGAAGAATTAGACATTCTTAAATAGACCAAGAGTCACTTTATTTTATTTATTTAAAATTTGTTAAGGTTTTTTTTTTTTTTTATATTGATCTGAGTTAAAGATATCTTTCAATGACTTTTAATCTTCCTTTTAAAATTTGGTATTTTATTGGTCTGACTTAAAGCTTGTCAATGACTAAGAGTCACTTTGTCTATTTATTTTTATTTATTTGAAATTTGTTAAGTTATTTTTATTGATTTTAGTTAAAGTATCATTATGATTTTTTAATGACTTTTGATATTCTTGTTGGAATTTGATACTTTATTGGAAATTTGATACTTTATTGGTTTAAGTTAGAAAGGTGGAATTAATGACTTTTGGTAATCTATTATGAGATAAGTTGGAATTTATTATTTTTTAATAATTTTTTTTTATAAGTTTGGGTTGAAGTATTTTCTAGATGTAATCTTTTTCATAATTATGAACTAAAATCCTATTATGATACAATTTTCGCTATAATTTTATTTTATTTTACTTAAATTATGCTATGCAAGTACGATTTTAATTAAAAATAAAAAGTTCTACAATCGATTCCGTATTATATAATTTCTTTATACAAAATCACGTCATATAAATATGACTTACCAATTTTAGTAAATAGAAAAATAAATATTCATTTTCATAGATATAACTTACTAATTTTCATAAATAAAAAAATAAATATTCATTTTCATAAAAGAATTACACTATTTTAATTTTTTAACCAAAATAAATAATACTAAGAAAAATATTTGTTTCATTAAAAAATATTAAGAAAATGAAAAGTACTATTAGACTGGATTCAAATCTCAGTCAAATAGTTAATTATTAAACAACACTATAACATATACAAGTCAAATAGTTTATTATTAAATAAGACAAATTATGTCATAACATGTTAGTATAGAGTAAGCCAGGTCCATAATAATTTGAGTAGTAGGAGTCTTTTCCAATCATTTTGAGCAGTAAAGCTGAAATCACTTAGAAAAACAAAGTCCAGGAACAAGATTAATGGAATTAACCAAAGAGTTTAAGCTACTAATTAAGTTTATTGAGATAAATTTAGTAATGAGCCCAATGAAAAGTAGACTGACCTATCGTCAGTTTGAAATTTTGAAGCCTCGTCAGTTTTTACTTCTTTGACGTGAAAAATAATAACTTAGGGTTTTGGTTATTATATTAAGGCTTATTTATGTTTGGATGGTGCATTCTTTGGCATGATTTGTGTAGAAATGTGATTTACAAATATGTTATAATTTGTGTTGATATTTGAAGAGATTTTGAAGTTTTTATGATTATAAATTGAACACGTGTTTGCTGTTACTTGATGAGGTTGAAGTCTGTGTTGGTAAAACCTGTGCTATATTATATGAATTTTAGTTTGAGCTTTTATTTGTAAAATAATTATTTTGATCACATACTTCACATATAATTAAATAAAAACATGTTATTCTTGATTTAGATTTTTTTTTGAAACGTTTTGTATAAAAAGATGGTATTATGTGAAGATAATTTCATAACTTTTTAATTTTAATTAAAATTATATTTATCTAGCACGATATAAGTCTAGTTTTGAAATAGACTTATATTTGAATATTTGAATTAATTCATTCAAAACCATTGATATATATATATATA
>Ga0209489_105600_pt1 | contig 21510 bp, 9 predicted proteins | sample SiratrowhiteBW_FD_187527 | JGI IMG/M metagenome (GOLD analysis project Ga0209489, IMG submission 187527) | Root nodule microbial communities of legume samples collected from California, USA - Siratro white BW (SPAdes) (version 2) | ecosystem: Host-associated > Plants > Roots > Nodule | place: USA...
TAGGTTAAAGGATGCTGTTAGGAATAGTGCATTATTTTGAAAAAACTTATATATGATATTGTAAATATATTTTGAAATTTCAGTTTAGCTTTATTATGAAATTTTGATATATGTTAACTATGGAATACTGTGAGATACACATGATGATAATACTTTAGCTGTCATAGTAGAAGCTTTAATTTTGTGGGGTGTTACATTTGGTTTCACTAATTTATTATTCTTTTATAACCATAATATTTTTTTGTTTGTTTTGGTAAGTTAATTAAATTGATTTTAAATTAATTATTTTGTTTGGAAAAACTTGTAGCGATAAACCTAGAAAAAAATAACCATAAAGTATATATTTTAATAGTCATGAAAATAAGTAATTTCTTCAAAAATAAATTTTTTTTATGAACAACTTATTTGCTATCAAAAAAGGTTGAGAAAAAAAATAAAGTTTTCTTTCCCATGCTATTATTATTATTATTATTTCAACTATACTCTTATTTGCAATTTATGATTTTTAATTGGAGTAGAGTATTAAAAAAAGGATATTTTAATTGACCTTAATTACTTAATTAATTCGTAATGTGTTGGCCTTAATCTTGAACATTATTTTACATATGTAAGAGTATTGATCATATCATACGAGAAAGAATATACGAAAAGAATATTCGTATTTTATTTCTTGAAGAGTCAACAGTTTATAATTCAACGAACAAAACCATCTTATTGTACACACACTATATTTTCAAAACCTACTCGAAAGCATTTTTGAATAATTTAAAGTTAAGAAATTGTATTTTTTTAAATACGATTTATTGATTTTATGAATAATAATTTAAACTGTACTTTTGTTGTTCTTTAATTTTTTTTGTTCGTGATTTCGATATTTCTGATTAGTTTTTATGATTTTAATTTACATATTTTACAAAAATTACAGTGATTTAACTCTCAAGTTTGGATACACTTATTTCTTTTACTTTGGTTCAGTTGAACTCTAAACCTAACAAGTTAATTTAAAGTACTATAAAAATAATCTGTTAATTATCATACACAAAATTAAAGAAAATAAATGTATGAAAAACTTGAGAATTAGATTACAATTACATTTTTTTCTTCTTCTAAAACTAGAGAGTAAAATAAAAAAAGGAATAGAATAACCAAAATCATGGATTAGAAATTAAAGAAGATCAAAATTAGAACTTACTATGAATAATATTTTATTTATAGTGATATTATTTATGCTAAAAAATCCATTATAAAAAATATCTTAATTGTAATAGTATATTTCTCAAATTCTTTGATATATATATATATATATATATATATATATATATATATATATATATATATATATATATATATATGTATCCAACCCTAAACCCTAACATCTAGAGCAAGAATAGTGTGTGACATGCTAGAACTTTGTAGTGATATTCTCTTATGATAATGAAGGACATAAAACCAAAGGGAACACGTTTGCATAAACCAAAAAAGGGGAAAAAAAGAAACCAATAATTAGACATATTGAGATTTGCCATAAGCCACAAATGATTATACACAAAAGAAAACAAATGAACTCATAAAATAACAGCCATTGAATCTTGTAAAGTAGGGTCACTTTCCTAAAGAGCCCACAACACAAAATCCACACTACAAAAATACAAATCTCAAATTAGGTTTTTGGGAAATGTAAATAAATAGGAAAGCTCAGTTCATCAAATGGGCCTTGGGCCCATAAAAAAAGGTGTGAGGAAAAAAAGATGGGATTATTATTATTTTTTCTTTTTTTAATATTGTATGTATTTAATAGAAACAATTTTATAAAATAAAATGGTATTTTAGATCAATTGTGTTAATTTGTAAAAGATAAAAAGCTATTATTGAATCCACGGAAGACAAGAATAATCTTGATAAACTATTTCATTGTGGGAACTATGTTGAAAGTTACATTAGTTGTTTTTATATTTAAATTTGATCTTTTAGAGAAATAATATGCTAGATTAATTTTTTTTTATGAATGAAAATAGTGTATGATTAAATGACATGATGATGGTGATGTATGAGAATGGGCACACATATAAGATCTTGTTGGATATGAAAAGGGAGTTGTGAGATGATGGATGAATGGTGTTAAGCTTCAAATATGGACAATATGTGAGGAAGGGATTAATTCATCATAGATTTTCAACTTTCAACTTGCAAAAATGATCAATATATAGCATAATTTTTTATTGACCTATTATAGACTGATTTTGTCACTTATTTTAATTTTATTTTAATAAGCTTTTTTTTTAATAAAATTATGTGGTTGATTTTAATCTATTATTTAATTGGTTTATTGATTTCTGATTTGATTAACCTTTCTATATGATTGGTCCATTTGGTCTAATTGTTAGAATGTAACAAATATTCTATAAATTTAAACTATTTTTACATTATTATCTAATTATAAATAATTATTTTTAACAAATATAAAGTTGGTATAATTTTTTAGTAAATTTTGGTAAAGACATTTTTATTTTTTTAAAATAAAATAACTATAATACCTTCTAATTTAAATTTTTTATAAACAATTTTATATGTAACGGTAAAGCGATTTTAATATATCAATTTTTAATTATTATTATTATTATTATACGCTATTTTAATTTTTATATTTCTCTTCACTTTTAAAATTAATATATATTAATATCTAATAAAGTTATTATAAAATATATCTAATTAAATTCAATAAATTAAACAAAACAATAATTTATAAAAGTATGCGCAACACAACAAGTGTTTCCACATTATATAATAAATTTATTGATTTTAATAATAGTTTTTAAAATTTACAAAAATATCTTATCGATTTTTCTATAGGCTAGAATATATTATTATTATTATTATTATTATTATTATTATTATTATTATTATTAAGAAACTCTAAACTTTCATTTTCTGCTTACTATGGATTACAGCTGTATATACTGTCTTCGAAAAGAAAAAGTCTGAAACTCATCCATCAGACAGCTTCAAATTTGTAAAAATTCATAAAAAAAATATCAAATTTTACTTTGAATTATCGCTCTGAAAATATTTTTTTATACATAATTATTTTTACTTGTATGAACAATTTAAAAGGATAGATTTCTCACTGTAGTTATTCCTTTATTTTGTTCACCATAAAACTTCACTTCCATATATTTTTTTTAAGAAAAGTCGAATTCTTTAAAATTTAGACTAACATACATTCGAACACAATATTGATCAATTTAATGATCATCGAATTTATTTTTTGAAATATTATATCACTAGCAAATATCTATCTGTTTTTGCAGGAGTATTATTCTTAAATTTAAGTAAAAAAAGTAAAGGAGAAAACAATAAATATAAACAATAACAAGAATCAATTTTAAAGTATAAATAATTAATATCTAAGATTAAAAAGAAGCCTCAATGTAAATTAAAAAAAAAACTAAACAGCTAAACTTGAGATTTTAGAATATTTAAAATTTTACCGTAAAAAAATTAACAAGAAAGAAAACTGTCAATTTTTTTTCAAGGAAATGCATAAAATAAAAATTAAGAAAAACAGAAGATGATAAAAATGTCCTGGTATTTATTTACGAGTAGAGACTTGAATTTATAAAATAAAAGTTAAGAAATTATTGGTATAATAAGTCAAAATTTTTAATGTCAGAAACAAAAGTCCAAGTTTTATTTATTTATTGAAAATAGTTTACACAGAAAGTCCTGAACTAGATTTGAGTTGAAGCTACCCACCAACATCACTATTGCCTTTGTTCAACTTCAACTAACCACCACGGAATTTTCCTCATCCGTACCAAATGCATCACTTTTCAACTTTACACATATTTTTTAAATCTTAATAATAATAATAAAAGTAATATTAAGATTAAAAATAATAATAATAATAATAATTGTTATTATTATTGTGAATGAGATAATATCATATGGTACCATTTAACTCTACAATCAAACCACAACCCCAAAGTCAAACTCTATGACAGTTAAATATTAATTTCAAACAATTTCTTAGACTTTTTTAGGAAATTCATTGCATGCAGACATAATAAATCATATATCCAAATAATAATACATACAATACAAGATGATAATATACATATACATTCACATAAACAATGAAAAAATGAGGCATTTATAGAATTTAAGAAGTGAATGTTGAAATTGTATCAGAAAATATCAGAACCTGCACAAGTGGGTGTGTTACCACATCTCAGAGTGACATAGAATGCAAAAGCAAGAGTGTGTTTAAGCAGAACAATAATACTGATAGTCCTGATTCGATGAACAATGGTTCAATTATCCAAACAGTTGAGGAGCTAGGAACAGGAACATTAGCTAAGGTTACAACATTATTTGACTTAACATGCAATAATAACGAAACAACAGCTATGTCACGTAGATATCCATGAGACATACGTGACCAGCACCACCTAACGGGGCTCTAATAATCAATCTAATGATGGAACCTTTTGAGGTCTATATCTAACTTCTTCTTGCAGATCATTTATTGCATCATGCACCTTTACCATCACCCTCTTCAACTCTTGGAAAATGAGCCTTTTTTTTGACTTGGAAAAAAAAAAATATACTACTACTACAAACTGTGTTTTGTTAATTACCCTCTCTTGTGTTTAACGATCAAATCACTAGCTTAACCCCTTCTTATGCCACCCTTCTTTGTCACTTCCTCTTGTTGGTTTAGTTCTAAGGGCGGTTACCTCAATAACCCTTCACATATCACATCAAGTTGTCATCTTATAATTGAATTTGTATGTAAAAGGATTTTCTCAGAAAGAGGGTACCCTCCTTTCTTGTCATGGAGGTGGAGAATCAGAAGTCAAGAAAGTATCAAAGGCTACGCAATTGGTTCAATAGCAAGCAAAAGGAAGAAGATAGGCCATCATCTTTCAGTTTGAACGAGATACAAGGTTCATATGTGTGTGTGTGTTCCTTATGTGTATGTATATATATGCTCTTCTTCTGCTTTCAAAGACTAGAATTAATCAAGGGGGTGGTGCATGCACCATTGTTAATTTCAGATGGAGCAGAAGATGAGAGTGATGACTATGAGGGCAACCTTTCCCTTCGGTCATTGGAATTGGATCCATGCATTTCAACAAATGAACTAAGGTAAACCAATTAATTATTATATATATTAACTGTTTGTGTGTGTATAGTTCTTCCTATTTGACTCAGATGTTGATGTAATGATTTTAGTTTATGTTTTTTGTTTGTGACATATATATAGTTCTGTTATATTTCAGGATCTTTGTTGGTACTTGGAATGTTGCTGGTAGATCTCCTGTGGGAAGTTTGGCTGTTGACTTGGACGAGTGGTTGAACCTCAAGAATGCTGCAGATATATATGTTCTTGGGTGTGTATGTGAATCCAAATTTGAATAGTTTTCTTAAAAAAGAGTAACACCCTTTTGATTATGTTATTTTTTTTAGTGAATTCACAAATTGGTTTAGACAAAATTGTCAATTTATGTTGTATTCGATTAGAACTTTCCTTGATTATTGTACCTCTGAAGATGATGAAAGCTTTTGGATCTTGTTTAGGTTTCAAGAGATTGTACCTTTGAAGACCTTAACTGTGATAGGGGCAGAAGATCCAGCTGTGGCAACAAGCTGGAACCAGTTAATAGGAAAAACACTGAATGCCAAGTTTGGATGCCCTTGGATGACACCAGTGCTGAATTCTTCATCACTCTTATCATGTGATGACAACAGTTACCAGTATGTGGAGAATGCAAACACCAAAGGTGGCAACAGCAACAATGATAAGTACACACTAGTGGCCAGCAAGAAGATGGTTGGAGTTTTCATAAGTGTGTGGCTGAGGGAAGAGGTGTTGAGGAAGTATAGTGTCTCAAATGTGAGAGTGTGCTCAGTGGCATGTGGGGTGATGGGGTACTTGGGAAACAAAGGATCAGTGGCAGTTAGCATGTCAATTGAAGGGACAAGTTTTTGTTTTGTAGCAGCACACTTAGCATCTGGTGAGAAGAAGGGTGATGAAGGGAGAAGGAACCATCAAGTAGCTGAGATTTTTAGGAGAACCTCTTTTTCTAGGACCACAAAGGACCATCATTATCCTCTAACCATCTTAGGCCACGAGTAAGTTTGTCTCTACCATGCATCACTCCTTTCTTTCATTTTCCTATTTATTGTTCTAACAACTAATCATTAGTATTTTCTTTTGGTTTCATTTTTCTTATCTTGAATTTGTTTCCTCTCCATTTTAATCCATTCAGAAATTTTAGCTTGATACTTAATATTTAATAGAAATATTGACATGAATGTATCAACATCAATATGCAGAAGAGTGTCACATCAGTATTTCTAGTACATATTGGATATCAAATTTGTGAATGAACCAAAATTGAAATAATGATGGTAATGATATGAAAAGTGTAATTATGTATAAACATTTACTTTTACTTCCTGTTTTTAGGATATTAGTTAATAAAACTGGTTTTGTTTTTATTGGTTAGAATATTTTGAATTCTTTCCAATTAGACTGAAAGTGGTTTCCAGTGGACTGCATAATTGGGCAGCAGAAAAAGAAAAAGTGTTGAATGGTGCATGAGAGAATCTATAAGGTTTCTAGTTAAGACAAGACCAACCTGAAAATTAATTCTACTCTAGAGCTTGTGTTCAATACCAGTCCAATTATTGAGAATATGGTTTCAAATTATGTGCTAACAATTGTAGGTGTGACACAGTGGAAAATGGTACATATCTTTGTACACTAGGTAATTTTCAATTATTGGACCTCTATGTGCTCTAAAAGACATAGATTGTGAGGTAGCTAGAGTCATGTTAATTAAATTGAGGAGCATAGGTTGAATCACCCTACATGCTAGAAAATTCTTAGCTTGCAGTATTAAAGGAAATAAAGTCAATTTGTACTTTAGTTGTTGTATGTTTAGTTAAGGAATCAAAGTGAAAGAAAAAAAAATGTGTAAAAAGAAGATACACATTTCCTTCTTAACAAATTAATATCTTCCTTATTACTATCCAACTTTTCTTGGAAGCATCAAGCTTTTTAACACAACCTTCAAATATTTGATTTTTTTTTTAAATTACCCATTTCAATAATTTTGAAATGAAGTACACCAATTTTGTAAATAGGTCCAACATTACTAACCGGCAACTTATATTTTCATGCAATTTCTACCATGATTACTTCATTTTTACTAGTTCTAATTTATCAATAGTGAGATTCTAGAGCTATATATGAAGATTTTTATCTTCATAAATGGATCATCCTCAAATTAATCAAAATTTAATGTAACTCTAGATACAAAAGTTCTTAGACCAAGAAAACTCATTCTAATTCCCCCTTGAACTCAAACACACCTTAACACTACTTTTCATAAGCAAACATGAATTTAGTTAAATGCTTAAATGTACAACACAACATGTTATGCTAACCATGTAGCATTGAACTCATGATTCAGCCGAATATTCTGGTTTGGAGACCTCAACTATAGGCTATACTTGGAGGACAATTTTGCTAGGCACTTGATAAGGAAGCAAGATTGGAAGGCTTTGCAAGAGTTTGATCAACTCCAGAAAGAACTAGAAGAAGGTGGAGTATTTGAGGGTTGGAAAGAAGGTGACATAGAATTTGCCCCCACATACAAATACTCATCCTCCACTACCAATAGATACTGTGGTAGCCTCCCAAATAGATCAGGGGAAAAACAAAGAACTCCAGCATGGTATGCACATAATAATCACTCATCTTGTTTTTTGTTTATGTGTATATAACCATGAATTTCATACATCATACATGAATTTGTTTCTTATTAGAAAATAGGGTATGCAATTTTATCTCTATATATAGTAAATTTGTTGACTTTTATATTGATTCAGAGTAAAACCTTTTACACTCAGAATATATGACCTCAGACTCATTGCCTCTTCTTCTCATTACTATCATCATTTTGCAAATGTGTTCCACAATTGTGTAGCTTTAGTTTATCCCTTTACTTCAGAAAATATTGATAATGATACTATGATACTGCAATACTCTTCTGCTTTGTCATAACATTTTTGTTAAGTACTAAAGATTAAGTTGATGAATGGATTGAAGACAATAACAAACTAAAATTACTGCTAAGTGAATTTGTCTGCATCATTAAAGAAATTTAAACAAGTGGTGATGATTAATTATATGTGATCAGGTGTGATAGAATTCTATGGTATGGCAAAGGAGTGGAGCAACTTAACTATTTTCGGAGTGAAAGCAAGTTCTCTGATCATCGGCCAGTTTCAGCACTTTTCTCTACACAAATTGAGATCAAATCATCAAGCAGAGGACTTATGGAGTTGCATGATGTCCCTCAAACAGTGTTGAACCCCAAGAATGTAAGTTCTCATTGCTCTTTTGTAACAGTCATTGTTATTTACACCAACCAACACAAAGTTCAATACCATTTTGTTAAGGATTGGTGTTAAAATCATGTTGGCAAAATCAAATTAACTTGTGTAAAAAAAGTGTTCATACTCTCACTTTGTGATTTCCATTAACTGTGGCAGGGGATGAACAGGGGAGAAGAAGATGGAAGATCTTCCTTATCGTCATTGCTAACTAAGAATGTAATAGATGCTAACACAAACTTTGGATTAAAGGGGTGACAAATTTTCAAGCAGGTGATGGTCATCACAAAAATGACTCTTCCTAAAACCCAACATTTTTTTTGGATAGCAGGATTTGGAAGGTTGTTGTTAGGATTCAAGGGATGGTAAATACAATTGCTGTTGATAATCAAGGTGCATTTTGTAGGTCTAGTATGAAAATGTCCAAGTTCCAACTAAGAAAAAATATCACAATATAAATATTGTAAACAATTCTGATGTCATTGATCAGAAAGTAATGCAATTTCTTGAAAAAAAGAAATATATAAAAAAAAATCAGTTTCTAGAAATTTTCTCTTTTTTTCTATTTCTATGCAAAACATGGCCTATTTCATCACTGCCAGAATTTAGACCATGCAGCATGAACAGAGCAAGTCTTATAGCAGTATGATAACAAAGTATTTTTGAGTTTGTTTTTCTTACAATTGGGAATAATTAATTTTGATAGAATTTTTTTAAAAAAATTGTTTAATATACAAATTGAAAGGTGTGTCTAAATTGATCTTCACTGAAACTTGTGTCATGTAAGAGCAATGCAATTCATTTTGTTGTAAAACAAATAAAACTTAAGCTTGTGAAAACTTGTTATCTTAATTTTTTTTAACAAAAAATTTATAAAATTCGAAGTAGTAAAATAATAATAGTGAAAAAAAAATTACATAAATATATTTAGAAATTAGTTTTGGCGTGCATCTCAGTTGATTTTCTTTATGATATATGAATTGTGAGGGTTTAAAAATCTTGAAATTTGATAATGAAAAATTAAAAATTATCAACAGTATTTTTTACTTAAAAACTTAAAAAGATGAGGAAAGAAGGGAAAGATAGAAAAAATAAAGTTGTTTAGACTAAGGGAAAGTCAATGAAAAGTGATCAAAGATTTTGTAGTAAATTTTATTGATGTGATAAAATAAATTTAATTGTATATATATAAAGCTTAGTTTAGTTTTTTTTTTTTTTCTGGGATGTTAAGTATGTCTTCTTATAATTTTAAATAAATTTCAACTAATGCAGAAAAAAGTGTGTGTATATATTTTTTTGTCTTGAACCTATTCTTTATCCTTATGGTTTTGGGAATGTGGATTTTTGGTTCCGATAAAATTTAAATTACATATTTAATTCTCATGTTTTTTAAAATTAATCAATTTTGATTTATCCTTAATATATTGTCAAAAAAGTGTTAATTGTCTAACTTATACTATTAGTATCTTACATAAATGAGTAGTTGATATTATTATTACATACATATGTAACATATTGTTTAAACAATTAGATGACACATTAATATTGGATCAAAAGTGTTTAATTTTGAAAATTTGAAGAACCAAAATGACACATTTCTAAAACTAAACATTTTTAATAATTGCAACGAAGTACATTTATATTATGTTTCCTTACTTTCTTTACTTAGAGAATCAAACTGTATATCTTTTATAAAACACTCTACTTTTTAGTTATTATTCGAAGTTGGTAGACATAAATATTACATGTTATTTAATAAGAAAAAAAGTTAGCAATGTTTTCTTAATCCGACTCAAAATAAAGTAGTTTTATTTGTTTATTTATTTACATGTTAATTTTATTTGTGTGGTGGGGGAACACAACGGGGCCAAGATGGCCTATGCTATAGTGATAATGGCCCTGTTTTGGGTTTACTTTTTGTGGATCATTGGCCCATATTGGATTGCTTCTTCCTGCACCTCCATATCATCTTCCTGCACCTCCATAATTTTCAAAATTCCAATAATAGACATGAGTAAATTACAAAATTATCCCTGCTACTGTAAAAGAAGGTTTTCCATGGAAGGGGTGTGGTGCATTTCTGAACAGCGATGAAAGGTGTCGTAGTGGTAGTGGGAGGTTCCTACGGTGTTGGAGTGAGGGGTTGAAGGCACTTTGGGTGGTTGTCGGTGGTTGTGGCTGAAAAACAACCACTGTCGTCTTCGTCGAGGTATCTGTTATTCATTTTTTCTTATTTACACGGATTGTAGAAACCATAAAAGTTTAATATTTACGGATTTTGTAAGCCGTAAGTTTAAAATCAAGATTTATGCCTCTTACGGATTACACAGACTGTAGTTATTTTAAAATTCGTAAGAGCTTACGGTTTGTACAAACCGTAAGTGCATAGGTGTATAAGAGAACTCTACGGTTTGTAGAAACCGTATAAGCATTTGCATTTTTTTACTGTTTACGGCTTCTACAAACCGTAGAACATTTTTTTGTCTACGATTTGTAGAAGTCGTAAGAACATATTTTTCTGTTCTGCGGTTTGTACAAACCGTAGAACAGTAGTAAATTTTTTTTTTCTTCTACGATTTGTACAAACCGTAGAACAATAGAAATTTTATTTTTCTTCTGCGGCTTGTACAAACCGCAGAATAGAAAAAAATTTCTACTGTTCTACGGTTTGTACAAACCGCAGAAGAGAAAATTTGAATTACCTACGGTTTCTACAAATCGTAGAACAGTTTGACAGTGAAAAAAAAGTCGACCACCGCCGTCCTCCGCTACCAATCCACCACAACTACCTCTACAATCTAAAATTAAACTTACAATGATGTTTACCTTCTTTTCAATTGCTTGAATGGGTGCCAAAATGATGGAAATTGAAGTTTGTAGGTTACGGTTTTCACGAACTGTGAATGGAGAACAATGATGGAGAACCAAGCCAACAACCAAGCAACCAAGGTGCACTCAATATAGATTTGCACTGACAAACTGGGATACAAGCACTGACAGTGGAGGTGGAGGAGGAGGTGTAGCCGCCGTCGAATGGGGTGCAGTGGCATTGGAACGGGGTGCAGGCAAAGTTGAGGAAGAAAGGATGTGAAGGGTAGTAGAGGGTATTATGGGGTATGAAATGTTTAAAAAGGGTTAAATGGTAAATTTACCTAAACTATGGAGGTGCAGGAAGATTATATGGAGGTGCAGGAAGCAGTCCCCATATTGTTATTCATAGTGGTTGTTGTTTCCTGGAAGTCTTTTTCTTACTGCACTCCTATTATTACTAACTGCATCCTTGCTGGCACAAAAAGATAAAAATACCCTCTTTGAGAGAAAGAAGAAGAAAAAGAGAGTGAATTTGTTTCATAAAAAAAAAAATCCTTTTAAAAAAATTATTTAGGAAACTATCACATATGTTGTAGAAAAAACTTCTTTCACTTATTCCAAAATATATATCACATATATTATTTTTATGAAGGATAAAATGATATTTTAAAATGTAGGAAGAAAAAGTCTTCCTAGAATTGGGATTTACCCAATACATTATCATGTTTTCTTTTTCTTTTTTGTAGTTTGCATGGGTTCTGCGTCCAACTGAGTATTTTGATGGATGTCCTATATTCTCTTAAAAATATTCTTAAATAATTATGTAGTAATAATAAAATATCATTTTATAATTATTTTACTATATATAAAGACATGTATGTTTTGAAAGATACATTAAAAGCAATTTTCATATTACATAACATTTATTTATTTAATCAAATTAATCTGATATCTTAATCAATTTATTATTCAAATTAAATGTCTTTGTATGAAACAAAGCTAATCTCTACTTTCCATTTATTTTCTTTTCAAATCGGTTCAAATTAATCATTCATTTATTTATTTCCTTACACTCTTTCTTTTCCTTTCTACAGTAATGATTTATATTATTGATAACTAATATCATAAAGAAAATCTATACAAACTAAAGTCCCTGCACTTGTGTCATATATATCATCTTCTGAGCCATATTTATGATATAGTGCACTTCTCAAAAAAATTATGAAAAAGAAAACATGATAACAAAAGTTTGGGAGGACATAAAATCAAAACTTGAAAATTATATAAACTTGTAAAAAGGTAAGCCATGTTCGTTACTAAACACATCTTCCCTGATAAATGAAAGAATTGTATACTACTAAACAACCTATTACATTAATAGTAAAATTGTGAAAGTTCATCTACACAACCGAAATAAAGATGATATAAACAGAAAAGAGCAAAGAATGGAACAACCTTTTTTTCTTTTTATTTGATAATTCTAAGTTTTTTTTATTGGAATCGTTTTCACAACTGGTTATGTTATATATGTTTGGTATTTGTTTACTTTTTGTAATGTGTATATAAATATATGTTTAAAATATTATAATATGATAGTTTATTAATTGATTTTATATTAAAACTAACTAAATATATCACAATTTTTTCTCTACATAAATCTCTCCATATTTATCTCTTTCATTTATATTCATCTTGATCTCTTTCACTCATACTTGTCTTCTTCATTTATGCTTTTCTTCTCATTTTATTGATTCACACTCATCTTTTTTTTTTATCTACACTTATTTTTATTCACTCACATCTCTTTCATTCACACTCTTCTCTTAATCTCTTTATTCACACTCATCACCTTCATCTAATATGATTTTCTTTTCTAATTTATTTTGTTAATTCATTCACACTCTTTTCTTTATTTACACTCATCACCTTTATCTAATATAATTTTATTTTCTAATTTATAAAGATGAAGACATTATATATATATATATATATATATATATATATATATATATATATTAAATTACTAGCCTTAGTTAAACTGATATAAATTAAATTAATATGAAAATACTAGCATTATTTATTAATAAATAATTAAACTTTATAAATTGAGAATTGACACAAAGGTTAAAATATTCAGTCATAAAAAATCGATTTTTTAACTAATCTAAAATGGATGCTAATCGAATTAGTGTCAACTATTTATCATTTACATTTATTATTTATCAACGCTAAGTTCGAATTTTCTTACAGTGAATAAATGTAACCAAGAATATCATGTATAAATGATTTAGTGTTAAAAGATACGTGTAATTCTTTTTTTAAATCAATTACATAATTATTGATTAATTTTTTAATGTTGATTGTTCTTATATGACTGTAGAACCAAGATTTTCTTGTTTTGATATTCTTAATTTTTGTTCTCTGACATCCATAATGGAAGGTTTGAAATAATCCGTTTCCAGCTTACTGTTTATTTATTTATTTTTTCGAAGCATGATTCATTGGCACCCCCAATAAGTGTTTAGAAAGAAGAAAAGTTTTTGCTATTGTCACGCGCAAAGTACATAACAGCTAGCCATATGCAATGGCTTAAAAATATATAAATATTATTAAGTGTTCTAAAGACCGATCAAACAATAAAAAGAAAAAAAAAATAGAAGTAAAATACTACTTCAAATATAAATTAAATTATGTTGTGAAGAAGAAAACTCAGCCTTGAAAGTTTTCAACAGTATTAGCCATTGTTTTAACTATAAATCATTATAATTTTTTTAACAATATCATAGTTAAAAAGTAATCAAAAGATTTTTTATTTTTTAACAAAGAATATGCTTTATTATAATTTTTTTTATGTATTTTATACTATTTGTTTGTTAAAAAAATCTCTTTAATTTATCAATTACAAACCTAAGTAGTAATAAGTGAAACCTTAATAAAATGTAATTACAAACCTAAGTAGTAATGAGTGAAACCTTAATAGACATGTTATTGGTGAAAAAATTTTAAACTTATCTTTTAAAGAAGGTATCAAGTTTCATTGTAAATTGAAAAAGAAAAATATAGTTAAAACATGATCTTATTATAAATGTTTAGTTATATTTTTAAATAGTTTAAGAAATAAATTTTAAATTTAAATTAACTTTACAAAATCTTATAGTGTTTACGCATTTTCTTACGTCGAGATTTTTCTTATGTCGAGATTTTTCAACTTGTGTGTGATAATATAATATATATTTAGGGATGATTCAATAATGGCTGACTCGATAGACCTAACAACCTTAAAATAAACTCTGATACCATCTTAAAAATTGGACTTTAAACTTAACCTTACAAAACTTGTTTGTAAAATAAGATTTAGACTCACTTATAAATTATTGAAAGACCTTATCTCTAATTGATGTGAAATTCTCAACAAATATGGATTAATCATCAATAAAATTAAATCCTATGATTATCGACAAAGCTATCCATGTTGGAAGCATAAAAAAGTTGGTGTTAGAGAGTAATAGCTAATTAGAATGAGTTATTGTGGTGGTTGAACAGTGAGAGGCTTGCTACTTGTGAGTTGTGTCAGTGCTTTTGGAAGAACAGCTAAATATGGCCTTCAATTCAGTCATCAAATTGGCCAAAGACTCATGAAAGTGGCAATGGGGAACAAAGAGGAAAGGCCTTCATCTTTAAGTCACAAGGAAAGGGACAAGACTAGACTTTGAATTGAGAACCATGTCTCAATATGTGAGAACTCCTCAGGTGTTAATGCATGCACTCTTAATCTTTACTAGTATGATTGAATGCATGTCACCTCAATTATGTACATCCATTATATACTTTCACTTGCTAAAAGAAAACTAATGACCACATTTTAGTTGTAGAATTATGCTACTAATTTAAACTTTTCTTTAATGTTGGATTCTCTTTATCTTTCATCAAAAGAAACTAAATGATAAATGAATGGTTGATAGAGACCATACTAAACTCAACAAAATAGAGTTTAAAAGGTTATAATTCCATGTTTATCACTGTACATAAAATAAAGATAGCGACCTCAAATAGAGACCACTTTCATTCTTTTTCTTTTACATGTATATCTTCCACAAAAGATAATGTTCTCTCAAATCAAGTAAAACTAATGCACATACACATACCCAGAGGCTAAAAACCCATGAATTAGGTTAAAAAATCTCATATCAATTAATCTGTGCTTTGTGATAAGTCAAGGTTCATTTGCATAAGCAAATGAGTTAACCTCTTAATCAAAGCTTTTTTAATGTTGGATTGTCTTCAACTTATAGAGTAAGATTGATTTAGTGGTGCAAAATTTGATAGTATATATGGAGTCACTTGTTCTATTCTACAAAAAGATAGAAATGGTAGTTAGAAACCAGTTTAACTTTTTCTTCTATAGAAGACAATTTTATTTTTACTAAAGTAAAACAAATGTACGAGCAACACAACTCTTTTTTTACAGTATAACTTGTTCAAATTTAATACCATGAGTTAAACTAAAATAGTTTCATGCTAATTGAAGTACAACTTTAGCAATAGTCCAATTTCATTCGTTAGAAGCAAAAAAATAACTTTTAAATTATAAAATTCCGCTATTGAAAAAACTTGTTTACCGTAAGAATGTCGGGTTCTCTTAAATTTAATGATGGAACTTTAGACAGAATGAAAGTACATAATTTATTATTTTTGATCCATTCAACAAGTTTAATATATATATTAATTTTTCACAAAGACTAGCTAAAAAAAAATATAACAATTGTTTGAAAATGATGATTAGGAAGTTGTGGAAAACACTACCAATTAAAATTTTGATAATGTAACATAAAATCTCCATTATTGATCACGAGCATGTATATCAAATATAGACAAGAAGTTGGCTCAAAAAATTGAGATCTTTTTTAAAGGCAAAGCAGCATGAAGATCCACCCCACCTACAAAATTCCCACTATGGACTATCATTCCATCACCACCACCCACAGTTGGGAAAAACAAAAAATTAAAGCAAGAAGGTGTACCTTACCTGGTAAAACAATAGTCCATCTTTTCTTGAGGATCCTTGCACATTTGACCTTATTATTTAGAGAGGGAAAGTAATGGGAATAGAGCATGCTTTCATGACCCACCTCCTAATGGGTTGTGATCCTAGTGATGTTGTCTTTTGGAGATTTCAGAACCCATAAGTTTGCCAACCCAAATTTGCTTGTGTTCATCATATGTGACAAGATGTTCAATCAATGCCACCAAGTTAGAGTATATATGTATATAATTACATTTTTTTTTTCTAAAATATAGATAGACATAATGTATATGAAGCTTGCTAACTTACACCAACCTATTTTATAGAAAGACTAAGTTATAATTTTTTTTTAAAAAAAATACACTTAAATGTTCTCTTTTGAAAAAAAAAACAAATAGATATGTAAATTAAAGAATGTGTATTATTTCTCATTGTTAAGCAATTATAATTAATTTTTTTTACTATCTTATATTTGTTGGAAAAAATTAAGATAGAGATAATACTGCGGGAATCTCAGAGAATTGAGTCAAGTTTGAATATAATACATGTTTCTATCTTAAGTTCATCAAGAAGATATTATTAAGATCAGTCACCGGATTCAAGCTATTATTTGCTTTGAAACTCAGAACTCTGTCACGGTTTGAAGAGTTAAGGGAGGAAAGTGTACTTAAACTGACCTTAGCTTAAATTTTTAAGCGATATAAGACTGTTAAATACCAGAATAATGATGTGAGACTATTAAATATATCGGAATAATATATTATCTATATTTTTTACTACTCGCTATCTCTAATGAATTATTACAAATTGGTTTACTATTCATTTGGTTTCTATATATTTTACCTCATACCTAATACTTCAAAAATTTGTTTCCTATCCTTACAAACATGGTTTTAATTTTTTTAGTCTATATATGTACAAATTTTAATTTTTTAAAGCTTGCAGTCGTGATAAAAAAAAAAAAATGTATAAAGACAATACCTAGTAGAGCAAGAAATTAAGGTGTGGAAGGAATAAGGGTGATGAATTTTGAATGTTTGAAACACTAACACATTATAAAGGTGAAGGGCAACTAGATCTCACAGTGACACCACGTTCGAATGTGGATGGAGCATCTTGTTGGTAGGGTCTGATTTCTTGATCAGAATGTACTTTTTGGGACACAAAAATCTCCTTTATCAACTAATAATGAAGCTTTGATAAATTGGAACACCACTCTTCAACACAATTTATCAAAGTACGGGAGATAGCAGCTGGGGTTAATCAATCCTGTAATAATTTTGTATTCAGATGTAGCATCCAGCACAAAGAACAAAACAAATAACAAAATAATGAACAACTACTATTAAAGTTTTTAATATCTTGTTCATCTCACCATTTTCTCCCACTCTATTTAAAACTAACATTTTTAAAGTGTCGGCATTATTATCATATTTATTATCTAATTTCTATATCAACTTTCATCTAAATTATCTAAAGATGCTGTACAAGAGATATTATTTCTTTTCATGTTTGGTATTTATAGTTATGTTCATAGTTTATTCTAGTAGAGTACTTGGGTAGATTGAGGAGAAAAATGTATTTATAGATTAAAAATTTCCATGAGATTATTAAGCGCATTAAAGTATGTTTGATAAAAGTTAATTAAAATGAGTGATTTAGGTTTTTTTATATGTTGTCATGTTTTCACCTTAAGTTGGTAAATAATATTTGATTTATTTATTTATTTTTATTAAATTTCATGTTAATTATTATTATGAACTGCGATTTTATAATTTAACAATTATGTGTTATCACATAAAAATATTATTAAAAAATAATAAAAACAAAAGAAGATGGGATAAAATCAAATCTGTGTACATAAGTAAATAAACAAAACTCTATTAAAAATATTATACAATACAAAAAAAAAAAGTTGAAATCTATTATGAAAAAACTTTTAAGCTAATAAAATCACTTAAAATCTAGTTTTTAATCAATTCTAGAATTATCTATAACTTATTTGTGTAATGATTATCTTCATAAAAAATATGTGAAACTTTAAAATTCATATTCTCACAAATTTTCAAGTATTTTTTTTTTCTTAAAGTCTAAAAAACAATAAGATGAGAAGAAAGAGTTCGACACACCAAAAAAGAAGCACACTCTAACCATACTATTTTATAACCATTAATATAAGAATTTTCAATAATAAGATCCATAACTTTTGCATATAAGACTTTATAAAAAAAAAATCAAACATGAGAAGAGAAATTTGCATATGAAAAAACTTGTCTCAACCATGACAAAATTTAAAGAGCTATATTACAATAAAGGAATAAATAAAAAGTGCTTTTCTCCCATTGTTTACATAAAGAATAGATAAAACATGTAAACTACCTCGTATATTAAATTTCCTTAGACCTCCAATTAGGCAACAATTTAAAACCAAAGTTTTAGCATGGATATAAAAGAAACTCAAATCTGACAATCTTATTCACAGGAGGGATTAGAGAAAATAAACAAATACCTTGCAATCTTTTTTGTATCAACAGTCCAGAATCCTCTAAAGATCAATTTGGTACATCTGATGATTCATAAAAAATCAAAGTCTTTAAATTATTCAAACCAGACATATTAGAAGAAAGATGTGATGAAGACCAACTATTATCAACCCACTTGATAAACTTTAGTAGAATGTTTCAACCCTTTCCTAGTAAGTACGCCAACAATATCAGAAATACAACATTTAAAACACCAACTATCATTCTAAATATTTACTTGCTCCTCATTGTCTAGGGTTTAAAAAATATTATCCAAAATACTATTATAACACTGATTAATACCACGCTGAATGAAAGAGAATTTATGCCAAACAATCATCCTGTATTTAAAATTTAAGAACCTAGCTTTCATCAAATAAGATCAAGACACAAAACTTTAGGAAAAGTTGTAAGCTAGTCTAAGCATATAGGGTTTATTTTTCACATGCATATTAACAACTTGCATGTCACCTTTATTCTTACTAACACATAAATTGCTTCATTTAACATTAATTAAACTCTTTTTTATTAATATCTCTAGTACAGACGAAATTTCTAATCTATATATCCACATCTGAATAGACAAGAAGGTTATTTATAAATATAAAGACTATAAAAAAATAGTTCAACAATAATAGATTAATAAGTTGAATTTCATATATCATATTCAAATTTTTAACTTTTCAAGAAACAAGTTTGAACTATCCTTAACAACAAGCAGCTGAATAAAACAAACTTTAGGAGTACTTACAAAAATTGAACCCCAAACTAAGAAAACCAAAAAAATGTTACAAACATCTTTTTAATTTTCTTATTAAAATAAACATAATTGCCAGTATTGTAAAGATAACTTTTAGTAGCATTTAACCATTGGCCAAAAGTCATATAAGTACGAAAGAATTTCATAAGATCAGTAGGAGTGTCTTTAGAAACTCAAGAGAACAACCAAACAATGAAACAGCAGCAAACCAATGCAGAAAATTGAATTATATATCACGATGACGATGAAGTCAAAGCACAATTTTATCAATAGAGAATTATCGTTAGTTGTTTTATCACAATTTTATTCTAAAAAAAATATTTTGAATAGACAAAAAGAACAATTTTTTTTTAAATTACATTTAATCACGATTCATAATCATTGATACGATTTTGATGAAATAATGCTATTGCTGTAGCAACATATATTTTTATTGTAATACTCATTACATTATGAGTTGCGTGTTTCATTTTCTGAGAAAAAAAAACATATATGTTTAATACTATCTGTTAATTAAGACCACGAGTTACTTATAAAAGAATTAATTAGTTAGTAAACAGCCCATCTATTTGATCATGTCGGTTAACTATTTTAATGTTCAATTTAGAACGTGTAACATGATGAATATCATTAAATAAATTTTTTTAGGGGTCGATATCCTCTTTCTTGATTCTTTGTATCAATCATTTAGCACTTAAATAGTTTCAAAACAACAATAATATTTTGTTGATTCCAAATCATAATAACACTTTTTAAATGCTTTTTTCTTCTTCTGCGAATTAATATAAACTGTACCAGAAGTACTCACTCAATTACAAAGTTCATTCACAATGCACTAAAGAAGCCACAATCAAAGTATAGCATAAATGAAAAAAAAAATAGTACAAAACAAGAAACGACAGCTATAATACCTTCACATAGATACTTCTATATTTTATTGCTGAATATCTCTTGAAGTGGTACACTACTAAAATGGGATCATAATAATTCCTTCATTCTAATTTATAAGATCTAAAATTATATATATTTGTTTCTTTCTATCTCACATAATGTCTTGAATTAATTATTTTTATATTAATGAAAAGAAAGAGTTCTTGAAAATAATTCAAAGAGAGATAAATATTAATGACAATACAATTTAAAAAATACACAATAAATTTGGAACAAATTTATTGTTAGTGACTACAATGAAGATTTTACAATCTTGATAAGTGGATAGTTGATCTTATAGATAGAAAGAAACTTGAAAATATCACCTCCAATTGATGTGGAATAGTTTCCCTAATTAATTCATTAACCATGATTATGATCTTGGATGATACATTAATTCCTGGGAAGAAAAAATATTATAATATGGTAGTGATTTCATGTCTTAAGACACTTTGGGGGGAAGTGTCCATTGTGTGTTGGTACCTATAAATGTGCTTTGTCTAGTCACAATCACATTTGATAATTGAATTCTGAATTTATATCGCAAATCAGATATATCTTTTTAGCAGCACAACAACTTAATGATTTTTCACTGATTATCATTGATCTGTCTATTACTTTTCACATCTTAAGTTGTCACTTCCAACACATCAACACAAGTAGTGTAGGGACACAAGTGATTGCCAAAATATAAGATAGAGAAATCCCTAGTAATAATTGTCTTTCTTTTAGTCAAATTATCACTACCATTTTGTGAATATTATATTGGTTTCGTTTATTAAATAACTGAAGAACCATGTTCATTATTAGGTTGAAAATGATGGGTACCTGCAGCAGAAACAATACAATGGACTACCAATCAAACAATATGGAAGTTTTCTGAATGCAGTCAATCAATCAAATAATATCCAATACACAATCAAAAACAGCATAGAAAACAACACCAATATTTAACGTGGGAAAAACCTCTCAAAAGAGATTAAAAAACCCACGGAACGGTAAATGCTCCACTAATACCAAATCAACAGATACAATAAGTCTTTCTAAACTTAATCATA
>Ga0209489_105601_pt1 | contig 21507 bp, 18 predicted proteins | sample SiratrowhiteBW_FD_187527 | JGI IMG/M metagenome (GOLD analysis project Ga0209489, IMG submission 187527) | Root nodule microbial communities of legume samples collected from California, USA - Siratro white BW (SPAdes) (version 2) | ecosystem: Host-associated > Plants > Roots > Nodule | place...
AACAGTACACTGTCTGTTCCTGAATTTTAATCTGTTTTCCAGTACACTGGTTTTCCAGATTTCATATTTGTCTGCAGTGCACTGATTCTGTTTGATTGGTCTTCATCTTTGTTAATTGTTTGAACCTCTGTAGATTGCATTCTAAGTTTCTTTAAAAATTTGTATTCTCACATTGAAAAGCAAATTTGCGAAAAGAAATTGAAAAGGGTTCAATTCACCCCCCCCTCTTGAACTTAGGCCAAACACTTATTTTAACAGAGAAGAAACTCAATGTGAAACTTAAGGTAATGTGCTGAAAATTGGCAGCATTTTATTACTCAAATCAAGTCTACATTAGAGGTTCCTAAACCTCTTTTTTCTAGAAGAAAGATGAGCTACTTAGCTTCCCATGAAAGTATCTAGGTAGGGTATGGGAGAAGCTAGGTCTAGAAACCCTAGCTTATAAGATAAGCTTCTAAGCCTAACTTTTATGACAAGCTTCCCAAACCTAGCTTGCACTCCAAGGCTCTCACAAGGTGGTGACAAGTGGCATAAGGAGAGAGCTCCTTGTGCTACTTGGACTCCTTGATCAAGCCCAACATTATTTATGGACCTTAAGGTCCAAACTTACACTACATGGCCCAAAAATACAAGGCCCAAATTTTTTTTACTTAAGAATTCTCTTGGCAATTCTAAAAAATTATACAAATTAGAGGACTTCTCTTTAATACTCTATTTTCTCCACATAGATGTCTTCATGTTTGTATTTGGGCCCGAGCAGCTGATTAAAAGCCCAAATAGGATGAGATGGGCCCAATCTTCTGGAAAACTCTTAATTCTCCCTTTGGCTCTTTGTCCTCTTTATTCTTTGATTAATGTCGTTGGGGCGTACTCCATCACAATGAATCCCTAGTAGCAACAGTAGTGAAAGGCAAAGACAACCAATGATATGATATGAGCAGAACCACTTAAGCATGACCTACGTACACTACACACACTAACCACTTCTCCCCCTTCGGATTCATCAAATAGGAGAAAATAGCTAGATGCGCACTAGTATACAATGACAATTATAATATGCATGCTCAATCATGAGGTTCGTTCTAAGCAGTTATAGTGGCAATTTGTTCCTGTATTGCCTCTATTTGCAAGTTTATATGCTGGAAACGAGTTGTACAAAACTCATGGTGGTTCCTTTGCTCCGTTGTAAGGTAATCAAGCTTGTTAATCATTGTTTGCTCAAATCTGGAATAGCTAGAGCTTGGACTAGCATTTTTATCCATTGCAACAACATCTTGTTTCATTTTTGCAGCAGCTTCTGCAGCTTCTCCTCCTGGATTTTCAGCATTTGCTTGACACACCAATTGGCCACTGTTAATCTGAGTCAAGCCAATTTTGTGCAGATTGGTTGCAGACACTTCATAACTCTGCTTTACTGGTTCCACTAGCTCTCCCTCAAGAGGTATTTTAAAGTGCCCAATAAGTTTTGACACAAGCACTACATATGGAAACCTATAATTTGTCAACCTCCTGGACTGTTCCATTTGCTCTCCAATGACAAATGCCCAATTAATTTCCACACGGTTGATGATGCAATACATGAGAATAAGGTCTTCCTTATTTAGCACAATGTGATTGTGCCCTCTGGGTGTTAAGATCCACACTATGAAGAAAGCTATTAATCTTGGATTTAATGCCAATCCACCAACTTGAAATCCTCTCATGATGCCTTGAGGATTCCTTAAGCAACTTTTATAGAATGTAATTTTGTTATATTCCTCCAAGGCTTCAAGTTCCTCTTGCCTATTTTAAGCCCTTCACACTTAATTCCAGCAATTGCCCTCCATATTGACGAGCTTACCAACATTCTCATTCTAGACTTCAATTTATTTTCATGCACTTTCAGATTAGCGGAAAATACATTGACAAGATCTGGATACACATTTCTAGTCAAACCAATAAATTTCTCTAATCCTTAATGCTTTAGCAGCTCACATACCTGAATAAGTTGTTGTTCCTTAAGCCAGTCCAGCCTTACAAACTTGGGGGTATTTATGATATTTCTACTGTATTCTTTCAGGTATTTTCCAATGTTGTTGGAACTCTTTGTTGGGCTATCACTAGCAAACCATGCTTCTAGGTGCCCTCTAGTGTCAACGAATCTGCCAACACCCATAGTTTGTTTCAATCTCTTTTTAGGATTGCTGGAAGAGGCCATTTTTCCAGTGTTTGTGGATGAATTCTAGAGCTGTGTTGGAATAGGTTTGAGGCTTATGCAGAATGATTGTACAAGGAATGCAATATATAGACAAACAACACATATTTGAAATACATTCATGTTCACCCACAAGTTGGTCTAGGTTGGAGTGTTGTACCTTGTTATTCCAATGAGACAAGACTTAGCTACATTGGGAAATTGCAGAATCCTTACACAGTTTGTTTGCTTTTTAGTTATTTACTTTTTTTTTTACCCCCAATTGAGTGAAGACAAGTGACATTGTATGGCTCAATGTGGTCAAATGTGAGTAGTTGGTAGGTTAAGTTTCAATTAATATAGTTAGCATGCTCAAAAGTCCACTCACCAACGTCCCTCAATAGATTCCCACTAGTCTTGATTGCCTTCTTTGTCTCGTGATGCAGCTCAAAAGTGGTTGAGAAAAATAAACACAATAATTAAGACACAAAATAGAGTAAGCTGAAATTTAAAAAGCAGTTCCAGTGGTGAAAATAAATCAATTTAAAGTCGAATAAACTGATTTATTTTCATGACAGTGAAAAAGTCATGCAAATTTTGCTTATGCAATGTTTGAGATATCCAATATGCCTAACTCAATTCTTATGTAATTAAACCTATCTTTAGCAAATGGTTTAGTGAAAAGATCTACCAATTGTTTTTCAGATTCAGTGAATTTGATTTCATACACACCATTACCAACTTGTTCTTTAATGAAATGATGCCTAATCTCTATATGCTTAGTTCTAGAATGATGCACTAGATTTTTTGTGAGATTAATGACACTATTGTTGTCACAGAATAGAGGTACCTTTGTGACTTTAAGACCATAGTCACTAAGTTGTTGTTTAAGCCAAGAAATTTGATCACAACAAGTCCCAATTGCAATGTATTCAGCTTCAACAGTTGAGAGAGCAACACATGCTTGCTTTTTTGTTGTTCCATGAGATGAGACTTGCTCAAAGTAGATGGCATGTAACACTTGTGCTCTTTCTATCCAGTTTACATCCAGCGAAATCAGAATCTGAGCATCTCTTGAGATTGAGTGTGGCTTCATTTGGATACCACAATCCCACTTTAGTTGTTCCTTTAAGATACTTAAGAATTGTCTTGGCAACATTGTAATGTGACTCCTTTGGATTAGCTTGGAACCTTGCACACATGCATAGACTATACATTATATCAGGCCTACTGGCTGTGAGATAAAGTAAAGATCCAATGAGTCCTCTGAACTTGGTTTGATTCACTGCAGTTCCATATTCATCAGCATCTACGTAACAACTTGTTGAGATTGGAGTTGATGCCTCTTTGCAGCCTTCCATTTCGAACTTTTTCAATACATCTCTACAGTATTTAGTTTGGCGTAAGAAAGTTTCATTCTTCAATTGCTTAATCTGCAAAACTAGGAAGTAATTCAGATCCCCCATCATAGACATTTCAAACTCCCCCTGCATAACTAATACAAATTCTTGACAAAGAAGTTCATTAGTTGACCCAAAAATTTTATCATCAACATAAACTTGAACAAAAATTATATCATTTTCAAATTTCTTAATAAAGAGAGTTTTGTATACTTAACCTCTTTGATAATCCTTAGAGAGTAAGAAATTACTTAGCCTTTTATACCATTTCCTAGGAGCTTGCTTTAAACCATATAGAGCTTTCTTAAGCTTGTAGACGTGTCCAGGTAGTTTGTGGTCTTCAAACCCAAGTGGTTGAGTGACATATACTTCTTCATTTATGAATTCATTCAAAAATGCATTCTTCACATCCATAGTTTGAATCCATTCAAACACGCATAGGCTAGTAGCACCCTCACAGCTTCAATGTTTGTCAGAGGTGCATAGGTTTCATCATAATCAATCCCTTATTCTTGATTGTAACTAGTCTTGCTTTGTCCCTCACAATGATGCCTTGCTCATCCATCTTGTTTCTAAACACCTATTTAGTTACTATCACGTTCATCTTATTGATTTTAGGAACCAAGATCCAAACATCATTCCTTGTGAATTGATTAAGATCCTCTTTCATAGTAGTGATCCAATGATTATCACTCAATGCTTCATGAATTGACTTTGGCTCAATCTGTGACACAAATGCCATGTGTTCACATCATAGGTTTAGTGATTTCCTGGTTGAGACACCCTTGTGAATCTGCCCAATCACATTGTCTAAGGATAGATTTCTTGGAACTCTCCATTCCTGAGGCAAACCAATTTGGTATGTCAGAATCAATTTCTTTTTCTCCAGTTTTCAACTCTACAGTTAGTTGTAGTTTCTTTTGCTCATTGAATTCTTTCAGTTTCATAACCCTCTTCAGTATTTTTAGACTCATCCTGCACCTTTTGGTTAATCTCATCAAAGGTTATATGCACACTTTCTCCAATCAACATGGTTCTCTTATTGTATGCTCTATATGCATGACTCTGCCTTTTAGTCAAACTTGCATAGATTATCATTACCATTATTGAAAATAAAGCACTTGCAGCCAAAGACTCTTAAATGAGAAATATTTACTTTTCTTCCTTTGAAAAGTTCATAAAGGGTTTTCTTTAAAATTGGCCTTATCAAAACTCTATTCAGCACATAACATGCAATGTTCATTGCATCTGCCCAAAAGTATTTAGGAAGATTAGTTTCATTCAATAAAGTTCTAGTAATCTCTTCTGAGGCTCTATTTTTCCTCTCCACAACCCCATTTTGTTGTGGAGTTATTGGAGCTGAAAAATTGTGCTAAATTCCAAACTTTTCACAAAACGTTTCAAATCTTTCATTTTGGAATTCTCCCCCATGATCTGTTTTTATGGTAGCAATAGTGCAGTTTTTCTCATTTTGAATAATCTTGGCAAGCTTCTTAAAGGCACTAAAAGCATCATCCTTGGTTACCAAAAACAAAATCCATGTAAACCTAGAGAAATCATCTAAAATGTCTAGACCATAGTAATTGCCACCTATACTCATGGTTCTTGAAGGTCCAAACAAGTCGATGTGAAACATTTCTAAAGGTCTAGTAGTTGAAACAAAATGTTTTTGTTTAAAAGAACTTTTGGTTTTTTTGTCCCTTTTGACATGCTTCACAAACTTTGTCCTTCTCAAACTTGAGTTTAGGTAAATGATTTTTCAATGATTTTTTTTTTTGTTTCAAAAAAAATATGTACAAACGATTTTTTAATATATTTTTAATGTTTTAAAAGGTATGTACATATTTTCAAAAGGGAAGGTATGTACAAATTTGTGTAGAGTCAGATGTTCCTTGTAATTATTGAATTCATTAGATATTGTCTTCCATTTTTGGAAACCCATGGATATTTAAAGCTAATGTCAACATTGTGTAATTATCAACTTTTTGTTTTGAAACACAACTTTAATGTATGCTTGAACTCGTGGGTAAAGGATAAGTGTGTGAATGAGTGTTTGAGGTATTTGTAAGATATAGGGAAAGTACATCCTCGGACAAGTTGCCCCAGTTTTGGCAGATCAGGGTTTAGGTTTAACTAAAAGCAAGACTGTTTCTGGCAGGAAAAAGGCTTTAAGGCAAACCTCACCCAAATTGCCCCAATTTGTATGGGTGAAGGTAAATGATAAGGTGTGTATGAGACATTAGTTGTTTCTATAAGGTGAAAAATGGGGAAACAAAAGGTACAAATGAAACTAGATTTCCCAAGTTTGTATGATGGGATATATGTGAGGGATGACAAGGGTACGGATGAAACCAGATTGCCCTAGTGTTACTTCCCCTCTAATGTGTTATTCTCAGTTGGCTTATTGATTGATAACTCCCTTTTAACGAGGCATTCTAATAAATATCTTTTTTCTTCTTTTTTATTTTTCATTTTTTTCTGACACATATTATTAGTCACGTCCTCTTGTTACAAAGTTAAATTTATGAAAATCGTACGCAATATTCATCAATTAATATGGACTTTATTGGGCTTGTAACGTGGCTAGGGGTTATAGGATTATGAAAAAAATGATATAAAGGCTCAAATTTTTATTTTTTTTTGTGTTTCATATTTTTAAAACAAAGATCATCAACCAAATAATGTGTACAGTCAAGGTCTTCTTCAATGAGTTCATCTTTTCCTTTCTTTTTCTTTTTTTCAATCATTCTTTTTTTCTCTCTTTTTTTCAATATTAAGAAGTTTTTTATCTATTTCTTCTTTTATGAACATTTTCCTTTAGACTCCTGGTAGCTTTTAATAATGCTCTTTTCTTGATGAATTAGGAGTTTTGACATAATAATTACTTATGGATTTCTTTTGTTGAGGCCCTAGACCAATTTTAACAATGTTGATGATCCTCATTTAGGGTATTTTGAAATAAATATTTAATTTTTGGCTCAAAGAGGGTGTAAAGGATTTGAAACAGATATTTAGGATGAAGAAACATTGCCATATATCACTATCAACACACGATTGTGTTCGGGTAAAACAAAATGAAGACTTTTTTAAAATAAAAAAAAGTTAAAAAAATACTTGATTAGTTTCGGTTAAAATAATAATATAAAAAATTTAAACTTAACTCATTAAGTTTTATATAAAAAAAAAGAAAAGAAAAGAAAGAAAAAAATTAATAAAAAAATAAAAAAAGAAAATAAAAACAAAATAAAACTAAAAAAATGAAAACAAATTAAAAATAAAAAAATTCCTCTGCCCCACTCTATGTAACTTTCTCACTCTGCCTCCCTTCACCCACGTACCAAAAACTTCCCACACACTTGGATAATAACTTCCCACAATCCAACTCTTTTCAAAACTTCTCTTCATGTTCAAATACATGGACAGACACTAGGTTACACAATTGATTCACAAATACACATTCATTGTTGTTTGAGATACATTTCATAAACACTGAGAAAACCACTAAATTCTTGAAAGCTCCAAAATCCAACAGTCCAATTGTACATCTCAGAATTGAAAGAGTTGAAGAGGCTTATACAAAATACAGAGGAAAGAGAAAGTAAATTGAAATAAAGATCTTCAACAGGTACGCGTTCTTGTTGTCTTTGTATGAGATGTAAGATGTCTATATTTATCGCTTTATTTTTTATTTACTGAGTGTTGGTTCTACGTATGTTTATCATCTGCCAATATCAACGCTGAATATATTTTTAGTCTTCTTAACATTCTTGAAATGAAATAAAATTGAGTAGTAGAGAGTTTACCTAGAATGAGATGGCTATCACAAGACACATTCTCAATTCACGAGTATGTCCAGAATCTAACCAAAAAATACATAATTGAACTCCCAAAGTCCTCAAACATTGAATCATACCCCAGAAGAAACTCGAATGAAAAACTGCATGTAACCATGATAAGTACCGTATCAAAAGAAATTGCACTAAAATCATAAAGAATAAAAAGAAACTAAATCAGAAATAAAAAATTGAAATTTAGAAAAAGGAAGAGAATGAGTGCTCCGTGTCACTTTACGTCAAAACCGTCAGCATAAAAGGCAAAATTGAAAGTCAGAAATATAAACAAAAACATGAACAGGAAGAGAAAGGAATGAAAAATTATACCTTTGTCGAAAACCTCACCTTCGCTCACCACCGTTCGTGGCTCCCCATCTCCCTCCTCACCTCTAGTGCAGGATCCCTAATAATTTTTAAGTTTCGCATTGTCGTTTCATCCATCGCGAGTCACTCTCCTCATGGTGACATTTGAGGAAGCAAGCATTCAAGAAGGTGAGGGAAACCCGACATCTCTCGACTGCTCTCGCAGCCGAATAACCACTAAGGACTCTCGCTCTCCAAACCCTGCTCCGCTGCCTTGAGCCACAGCTTGGGATACTCACTCTGTCACCTCCATTGTCGCCGCATTTCCCTCGACTCCTCTGTCGAATTTCATTTCTTCCAACCCTAGGATGTGTTTTGGGAGAATGAAAGTTTTTTTTTTCCTTTTCTAAAAAAGGAAAAAATGGAGAGAAGGCTACGTGATGTTGGGTCATGGCCTAATAGCTCTTTGCACTCCTATTCTTGCCCTTTCGAACCGCCACTAGGAACCTGGATTGAAAATCTGGGCCTCTCCCCGCTGGCCCATTAGTTTTGTTTACTTTTTACATATCTTTTATACACATTATTTTTTTAAGAAAAAGAAGAAGAAAACTTTTGTGTGTTTTGTTTAAAAGAATACATTCCAACTAGATCTCCGAATGATTGTACGCATCATGTGAGGTTTTATTTTAAATAAAATTTTAATTAAATTATTAAATGGTCATCTTCGTTATATATGGATTTAATTCAAAAAACTTTAATTTCATTTGGATTATCAAAAGACCATATGCGTCTAACAATATCCAAACTGAAGTTTAATTTTTAATAAATACAAAAATATAAAATTTCTAAAAAACAATTAAATTGAAAAAAAAATATAAAACCTTTAAAATTTAAAAAATATCGAATTCCCAAAACAACCAAATTGTGTAATAGAACTACGTAACCCATATTTTCCATCTCTAATAGAAATACGTAGGGGTGTTAATACCTTTCCCTCACATAACCGATTCCTGGACTTGAAATCCATTTTTTTTGCAGACTTGTCTTATAACTTTTTTTCGGTTTTTCCATAGTTTCCCATAATAAATAATGGTTGCGATTCCTTTTCTTAAAATTTCAAATTATCTTAATTTCTCTTTCAGATCGTCATTCCTGTCGTGATCTTGGTTGTGACAAATGGCGACTCCACTACGGACAGTTTAGAGAATCAGACCGATTTTAATTAAATAAGTAAATATGAGTGTGATTTTATAAATGTTTGTATTTCTCTTTCTTTTTACATATATGTATGCTTGTTTGTTCCTGTTGGAATAATTGAACCCTAGTATCAACACCCAATTTTGTCCGGGTAAATAAATTAAAATTAAGAAAATAAAAAATATGTTTACAATTAATTGAATAATCAAAATAAAAAATGAAGAAAATAATAAATAGAAAAAATATATACACTTGATTAGTTTAGTTTTTTATTAAAAAAATAATAAATAATAAAACAAATAAAAAGAGGTTTGAATTTTATCCATTTTTTTTTACAAAACATAAAAAATAATAACAGTTAACAAAAAGAGAAAAATAAATAAATAAAAATAATAATAGAGAAAAGAAATGAAAAATAAAATAAATAAAAAAGAATAATAAAGAAATGAAATGAAAAATAAAATAAATAAATAAATAATTAGCATAAAAAATAAAAACAGAATAATAAATAAAAGGAAAATACATAAAAAGAAATTGAAACTGTTTTAAAACTGCTTCTTGATATGCACGTTCAATTCATCTTTAAAATAATAAAGAAAAAAAAGAATGAGTAAATCTTAAAACTGCTCTGAACCACCCATGTTCTCATTTCATAATAACAATAAATATAAAAAATAAAATACGACCGTTCTCAAACGATTTCATCTCACGTTCATCTACACTTCATCTTTAATAATATAAAAAAAGAAATAAAGAAAGAGTCAACCTTTAAACCAAATACAATCGCACTCTCTCTCCTCCATGAAAGCCTTCTTCCATAACCTTTTACTGTAACCCTTCACTGCACCACTTTCCACTATCCAAAACACCTAAAAATAGTCCGTAAAATCCACCAAAATTCAATCATTTTTGCCAAAAAAAAATTGCAACCAAAATCACTCCAAAACAGCCCCAAAACGAATTCTGCCGTTACGACCGTTTTTTCCGCCGCCGCTCCTTCCTCATCGCCACTGTCGCTTTTAGTTCATCATGGATGAAGAAAGGTGGTGGTGGCTTAGGGTTGAGGTGATGGTGGCTTAGGGTTTAGGAGTTGGGCCATTCTATTTGTACCCCCACATTACCATTGCACCACCAACCTAAAAAAATAATAAAACCTATTCGTAACCCACACATTACCATTGCACCACCAACCTAAAAAAAAATAATAAAAATATGATTCTGGGCCTTTGGGGCCAACCCAAAACTACAACCTTTTTTATTTGTGCACCTCCATATTTTAAGCTTGTATCTTGCATGTTTTATTTTTTTATTTTATTGTGTTATAATTATTATTCTTTTTTATTATTTTAATAAAAATTAAATTGTCATACTAAAAGTTTGTAAATAAATTTTTAGAATATTATATTTGCTAATAATGTTAGATATCAAATGGCTACACGCGTCATATGATATTTAACATTATTATTTTAAGTTTTTTTTTTTAAATATCAAATGGCCAAACACGTCATACGATATTTAATATAGAACTTTGGAAATAAAATTTTAGGATATTATATTTCCTAATGATGTTAGATGGCAAATGGTCACACGCGTCATACGATGTTTAATATTATTATTTTAAAGTTTTTAAATATCAAATGGTCGCATGCGTTATACGATATTTAATATAAACTTTAGTAATAAAATTTGGGAATATTATATTTTTTAATAATATTAGATATCAAATGGACCTACACGTCATGCGATATTTAATATTATTATTCTAAATGTTTCTGAAATATCAAATGGCCACACGCGTCACGTGATATTTAATATGCACTTTGGAAATAAATCATTTTAATATCAAATATAAAAAAATTAATTACAAAAATGTCACATATAAAAATATCAACCCGACAAACAATCTTATCTAAAGAACTACGTAACCCTGATTCTCCATTCCTAATAGGAGCAAAGTCAAACCTTGTTGGGCCCTTTCCAAAAATAAAAAAAATATTTTTATTTGTTTTTAGCTTCATTTTTGTCTCATTTTTTTTGGGAAAATAAACATTTAGAAAATTACACTCATTTTATTTATTTTATTAAAGGTACCGTCCTAGGAAGGGCGTTGTAGGGGTGCTAATACCTTCCCCACACGTAACCAACTCTCGGACCCAAAATCCGATTTTCACGGACTTGCCTTATCTTTTTCCGGTTTTCCATAGTTTTCCATATAAACTATGGTGGCGACTCCTTTATTTTGAAAATTAAAATAAAAATAGGCCATCCCCGTCGTGACCCTGGTTACGACACCTAGGGTAGTCGACATGCTTTATTTGCTATATCTGCTACATGCCTTCCTAGGACTTTTCTGACTGTTTTGCAGGTTGAGGGTTCGTTATAAGTTTTCTCCCTTCACACACACACACTTTTCATGCATGTATCATGAGTGGGACCCTAAAACCCAGGTCTGAAAAAAAGTTTAGAAATAGAAGGATTTGGTGATATTGGACGGGATGTACTTCCTACTTTGGTTTTCACGAGAATCCCAATTAGAGTTTGTTCTTTTTAGGAAACTAAGGGAGACAATCAAGTACTGCAACTGCCCACTGACATTTTGATTATCTATGGTGGGAAGATGGAATGGTGGTTGATTATGTGATTAAGTGAAGATGATGGAATATGTGGAAATAATTTGTGTTTTAATGCATAACATGCATATTGTAACATATGATCTCAGGCATCATTATTTTATTTTAAACAATGAGGTTGAAAATTATACACCAGATCATGGGAATTAAATATGGATTTGGAGTTGAAAGGGAATCAGAATTTGTTAATTTGAAGAAGAAGTTGAGGATCAGAGCAATATAGAATAATCTGTTGAGTCTCAGAGAGCTAGGGAGGAAGCTTAAAGTTATACATAGAGGAGCTTTTAGAAAGAGATATGGAAATCTGTTGGGATTGCTGGAAATGGAGGTTCAGATACCTGCCATTACTACACTTGCTCAATATTATGACTCATCATTGAGATGCTTCACCTTTCGGGACTTTCAATTAGTGCCTACTATTGAGGAGTATGAGCAGATACTGGATATGCCTTTGGATGGGGGAGTTCCTTATGGGCATTTGTAGCAACATGTTTCTATTTTGACATTATCATCTATCACAAAAATACCTCAGAATGAGTTGAGTGACCGGTTGATTGCTATAAAAGATACAAAAGGGTTTTCCCAGAGGTTCTTGGAGGCATATCTTATTCAGCTGAGTGTAAAGGAGGATTGGGAAAGTTTCATGGACGTGTTAGCTCTTACGCTATATGGAGTAATGTTGTTTCCCAATGTTGGTGATTATGTACTATCCTACTGTGAATATCTTTGTTGCTATTAAAATGAGATTTAAAAATCCAATTACAGCGATTTTGGCTGACACCTACTTAGCTCTAGATTTGTGTCATCAAGATGAGAAAGCTATCCTGTTGTCTGCTTATTTTGTATATCTGGTTGATGGCTCGCATTGGTGATAATTTGACAGGGATTAGATACCCGATAGAGTTCGTGACTCGGAGGAGACTAGAGATGAGATGTGCTAAAGAATGGGCACAATGTTTTGCTGGTTTGAATACAACCATCTTGGCAAAAAAGGAGGAGTCTCATCTATAGTTGTGCTGATTTTCCTAATGTGCGCCTCATAGGGACAAAAGGATATATTAGCTATAACCCAGTGTTCGCTCATAGGCAGTTTGGTTATTCGATTCTAGAAGCACCCACACCTATTGCTTTAATTGCACTTGCGCGTTACTATAAGGACGAATCTGTCATTGAAATATTGTGCCAAATTCGTAGTGCCTAGAAGGATATATTTCGTGTGGAAAGAGATATGAGGCCATGGATAGTAAACAAAGAAATCTCATATAAACGATGGATAGCGGATAGAGTGAAAGAGGTCAAACTACCTTTTGAATTGATTTCTCATGATCCTGATGGAAAATGTATACCTGATGCGAGTTGTGAACAAATAGAGAGGTTGAAAGAAGAGCTTGAAAGACTAAAGAAAAAGAATATTGCATTGAATGATATATGCAAAGTCTTCGACAAAACTATACAAACATTAAGATGGAGTGTGAACTGAAGACGAAGGTGAATGAAAGAGACGAAGGTGAATGAAAGATTCCTCAGGATTTTATTGTTGTCAAAGCTAATTTAGCTTCAAGAGCTAGAGAATGGGATGCAACTTTGCTTGCTGAACGTCAATGGAAAAACGACAATGTGATTGATCTGATTTTTCACCGGCGGCTCGAAACGCCGTTTAGGACCATTTTTAAATAACATAATATATTTTGTTCAGGTCAACTGATGCACAGTCAAGATAACAAACATGAGGCTGTATCATTTTCACACGAGAGTCGTGTAAACAACTCTGAAAACTATAATGTTATTATAAAATTTTATTTATATCTAGTACTATTATTATTTTGATATAGTATTTTATTAATAAAAGCATTCACGAGGTGGATCTTTGAAAAGATATTTCCTTTTCATATTAGTAAAGAAATTCTGCAATAAAGTACTTATTCCCTCAACTTTCGTGCCTTGATGTGCGGCAATTAACACACAATGACCATTCCCTTACCTTTCACGCTTGTCCTCATAGCCAGCGTATTTTTCCTCTCATCAAAAGTTTTCTCGGAAACCAACACCATCACTCAGTTTCAGCCACTTACCTATGGAAACAACTTGGTTTCTGAGGAAGGAACCTTCGAGTTAGGTTTCTTCAGCCTAGGTACTTCCTCAAACCTCTACCTAGGAATCTGGTTCAAAAAAATCCCACAAAAAACTGTTGTTTGGGTTGCCAACCGCAACAATCCAATCAATAACTCCATCAACAGCAACAACTCAACCGAGTTAACCTTGACCAAAGACGGAAACCTGATTCTTCTCAGCAGCAACAACACCGTTCACTGGTCAACAAATGCAACAACAAAATCTAAATCGGTGAACCCCATAGCACGGCTTTTGGAAACAGGCAACTTTGTCCTAAGAGATGAAAAGGACAACGATCCTGAAAACTACCTGTGGCAAAGCTTTGACTATCCCACGGACACACTTTTACCTGAAATGAAGCTAGGATGGGAAGTAACAACAGGTCTCAACAGATTCATCACTTCTTGGAACAATTGGGAAGACCCATCTTCTGGTCATTTTTCTTATGGAGTTTCAAGAGGCAACATTCCCGAAATGCAACTTTGGAACAATTCATCAGTGCTCTACAGAAGTGGCCCTTGGGGTGGCTTTCGATTCAGCGCCTCACCCTCATCGACGCGTCGTTCATCGGTGAATGTCAACTTCGTTGACAGCCCTATGGAAAGTTATTACCAAATTTTCCCGCGAAATAGGTCCACGATTCTGAGAACGGTGGTTAACCAAACTATGAACGCTCTTCTGCGTTTCATTTGGGACGAAGAAAGTCAAAACTGGAAGCTTGATTTAGTTGTCCCCAGAGACGGTTTTTGTGGCTATAACTACTGTGGCTCCTTCGGGTACTGTGCTATGGTGGATAACTCTTCAGCGTGCGAGTGTTTACGAGGGTTTGAGCCAAAATCGCCTGAAAAGTGGAGTGCGAAGAATTGGACTGAAGGGTGCGTGCATAGAAGTGAAACGTGGAGGTGTAGGGAGAAGAACAGAGACGGGTGTGTTAAGGTTAGTAACATGAAGATTCCCGACACTAAAACATCGTGGAGGAATCGAAGTCTGACGATTGAGGAATGCAAGGCCAAGTGTTGGGAAAATTGTTCGTGCACGGCTTATGCTAATTCGGAAATCACTGAAAATGGAAGTGGCCACAGCGGTTGCATCATCTGGTTCGGTGATCTATCGGATTTGAGATTGGTTCCAGGTGCTGGGCAAGATCTATATGTTAGATTGGATATCTCCAAAATTGGTATGAGATTTTATTTGGTTTTTTCTTGGTTAAATAGAAATTACGATATGTTACTATTCACGAGAGAAATAACTTTAGTAGTAAAATATATAAGTACACACGATACTATTTCCCAGAATTAGATCTTACAATATGTTTTTATTCACATAACAAGTTCGGTAATGCTAGGCTTTGAAGGCATATATATTCAAATAATACAAATCTTATATTCACTTAGAAAAGAATGATTCTATAAATAAAAAACAACTTTATCTTAGCAGAGCTTTTATAATTACTTTTGTGTGTGTTGTTAATTTTTATAATTTAAAATAAGACTATTAATTCATAATAAACCTTTATAATGAAATGTTGGAACTACTTTTAATATATAATTATAATAGAGTTAAGTGGAATTTAAGTATTTTATAAGTTTAGATATTTTTATTAAAACTTTTGTTTTATTAAGTATTTTAAAATATCTTGTATTTTTGTTTAAATATGTTGTTATTTGATTTATGTTTTTAATAGGATGATGTGATCAACTCATTGTTTTTTCAACTTTAGTCAATTCATTGAGAGAGTTAGACTCATGACTACAAGAAAAAAAAAATTATTTAGAGACTAATTTTGAGTTACCAAATGAAATTGTTGCTAATTGTAACTAAAATAGTCACCAAATTAGATTTTGGTTGCTAAATAACTACAAAATAAAAGTAATTGAATTTAGTGACAAATTAAGTTAAGATAATTAATATCTAACATTATCTACCAAGGTTTTAGTGATTTATAACATTAGATTCTAAATTAGTCTCTAACTGAATTAGATACCAATTTAGAATATGATGGTTTAAGTGACTAAAACTTTAGTAGCTAATGTTAGATACCAATTATCTTGACTTAATTGGTCACTAGATTCAATTAGTATTTTTTATTTTATAGTTATTTAACAACCAAAATCTAATTTAATAACTATTTTGTTCACAATTAGTAATCATTTCCTTTGGTAACTAAACATTGATCTCTAAATAATTTTTCTTCTTATAATATATAAATTGTAAAAGATTAGAAAAGAAGGAACAAGTTGTTCGGTAAATTAAAGATGAAAAAATAAAAATGACTATTATAATATTTCAATACCGACAAAATTAAACAACGACAGAGTGCTTAGAAAAAATTAAAATATATTTTAAACATTTAATAAAATAAATTATTTTTTGTAGAAATTCAATATTAAAATTTATTTTTTTCCATATTTTATTATCAATTTTATTTTATTTTATGATTTGATAGTTGTGTTTTCAATTTCTTAATTATATATTTATATTAAATATTGTAGACATACAGATATGTTTGTGCTGGTATAGATTATAAAATTATAGGCTATGATAGAATTTTCGTGTCTTGTTTATAAGAATATATCAAGTCAACTAAAAGTTCAAAAATAACCTGAAACCCACTTCTAATTTAAATTTGGCCCATATCATGTAGTTCACATGTTTTTTCTTATAATGATTTCTATTATACTGTATATTTCTTTCATTTCTCTGAAGAAAATAAAGACGATTCAAAGAAAGCGGTGATTGGGGTCACAAGCACTGTTTTATCTATTGTTGCGGCGCTTGTAATATTCACCTTCTTTTACCGGAGAAGAAAAAGTAAAGGTAAACTTTCTTAATCTGATTCCAATTTCATGATTATTATTTTTATCTAAATAACTAAAATCATGTGACAGATCGATGGGAAAACTTGAAATTGGTCACTTTTATATAGCGTGATAAATTTTATATTGATTATTATCATAGATAAATCTAGTTGGTTATAAGGTTTTTTCTTCGATAATTTCTTTGTCATTCAAGAATAGTATCTCTTGTATGTTGAGACGCGCAAATTATGGTTTCTTTTATATTCAAATTTTCTATTTTATTTTTGAACATTGTACGTTGAATAATGCCATTATTGGATTCATTTTTGAACATAGTTTAATAAAACAAAACATAAAGAACATGTAATATCATATTGTATAATATGTTTTTTCGAATATTTCGCGATACTTACAAAATTTATAGAAAAAAACAATATTTTCAAAAAAAATTTATAAAGAATTTGAAAAAAATTCAACAAATATGGAAACTTCATAACTTCTTTTGTGATAAAACATAAGAAAAATACTTCTATAATGTGATGCTAAACACATTTCAAATCAAACAGATATAAAAGCAAAAATAAACATAAGTGAAGATGATCTAGAGCTACCTTTGTTTGATTTTAATACAATAGCATGTGCTACTAGTGACTTCTCAGATGACAACATGCTTAGCCAAGGTGGTTTTGGTCCTGTGTACAAAGTATGTATGCAACAACTTTCTTTTTCATCAACACTCAAGAAGAAAGAACATAGTTTTACTTTTCTATATACAATTTCACTTATTTGTAAATTTTGTTTTATAAAGGGAACATTATTGGATGGACAAAATATTGCAGTGAAAAGACATTCTGATACATCTGCACAAGGACTCAAGGAATTTAAAAACGAAGTTATATTTTTTTCTAAACTTCAACACCGGAATCTTGTCAAAGTTCTCGGATATTGCATTCAAGAGCAAGAAAAATTACTCATTTATGAATACATGCCTAACAAAAGCTTAAACTTCTTTCTTTTTGGTAAGTGATTTTCCCAAACTTTTAAACTCATTTTCCATTTCTATATTTATTGATTAATGAAAGGTATCAAAATTACTAATTTGACAGATAATTCTCAAAGCAAACTTTTAGATTGGTCTACGCGATTAGACATTATAACTGGAATTGCTCGAGGACTTCTTTATCTTCATCAAGATTCTAGATTGAGAATTATACATAGAGATTTAAAATCAAGTAATATCTTGTTAGATGACAATATGAATCCAAAGATTTCTGATTTTGGATTAGCAAGAGCGGGTAAAGGTGATCAAATTGAAGGAAATACAATGAGAGTTGTTGGTACATAGTAAGTATCTTTACTTAAGATAAAGTTAAGATATATTTTACCCAAATTTATCTCAAAATAATTTGTATGTAATTTGTTTTTTTTTTCAGTGGTTATATGGCTCCTGAATATGCAATTGGTGGAGTATTCTCCGTCAAATCTGATGTTTATAGCTTTGGTGTTTTATTATTAGAGGTTTTAAGTGGAAAGAAAAATAAAGAATTTTCTTACTCAGTCCAGAGCTATAATCTTATTGAACATGTAAGTATCATAAGTAACTTCAATTTATATGTAATCAATTGGATTTTATTAATTGATTTGCATTGTTGTAGGCATGGAGGTGTTGGAAAGATTGCATCCCAATTGAATTTATTGATACATGTTTAAGGGACTCATACATTCCATCAGAAGCCTTACGATGTATTCATATCGGTCTTTTATGTGTACAACATCAAGCTAATGATAGACCAAATATGACATCCGTAGTTACAATGTTAACGAGTGAAAGTGCATTAGCACAACCAGAGAAGCCTATTTTCTTAATGCAAAGGGTTTCAGTTGAGGAAGATATTGTGCAAAACATGTATTGTCCAACCAATGAAGTAACTATTTCTCAGATGGAACCAAGATAAGAAATTGATTTGATTCTTTTCTCAAACACTGATACCAATGATAAGTTGTTGGGTTGTAAACCAAGATTTATTGTACTTATAATAATTAAAATCTTGATAGAAAGTTCAGTCTCTTCTTATTGTATGTGTTTATCTTCTATAATAATAATAACAACAATTATATGTGCAATTTAGGTTTAATGAATATCTATTTATATTCATTATCTTCATTTGGATCGTATGATTCAAAATTCTCAATTTATAATGTTCCTTTTTTATTTTGTGGTGTAGGAAAGTTGCTTTGGGTTATATAATGAACCTATGGAGAATAGGTCCACCCACGATATAAATATTTATGCTAATGAGAGTAAAAAGGTACACATAAAATTGAAAAATACTATTAGGAAAACAATTATTTGTGACAAAATATGTTGGTTATAAATTATACTTTCATAACTCAGTTGATGATATCTATGATTGAGTTATAATATATGCTGATTGAACTGATTATCCATATGGTGAATCCTTAGTTGAAATTAAATCTTAGTGGAATAGAAAGTTTAGGATTTGAACACCAGGTAACTCCATCAAGACCACAAATCACCAATAAGACGAACGGTAATAGTAAGAGTAATTACCAATAAAACTGTGAGAATATTTGTATAAGCCATGATTTGCAAAGGTAACAAAATCAAGGGAGTCATAACCTTGTAACCTTCCAATGTAGCATTCAAAAAACTGTAATATTCTCAAATACAATAATTTCTTATTAAACGCTTATATAGTATGATACATCTTAAAACTGTACAAATTACTAAAACAAGGGATCATCCTTGGCTTTATACATAAACTCATAATTTCTATAACAAGCGATCATCTAATGAGTTTCATTCATGAGATCGTCTAATAAAATCATTTGCTAGTAATAATAAAAGAATGAAATCATCCTTGAATGTTAACATGGCTTTAGATAGGTCAAACTTGGATTAGACTGTTAAACCTTGACTAAACAATCAAACTTTCACTAGACGCTCTAACCTTGACTAGGTGATCAAACCTAAATGGTCAACTTTAGATTAGACAATCAACACCTTAGTAGATGTTTCAAGGAGGATTAGATGATAAAAAAGACATTACACGGTCCTGTCAAAGGTATTAGATGATCTGAAAGAAGAATAATTTTAGAATTAGTTAATATCTCAATATAATCTAATTAATTTTCATTAATTTCAGTTTTAAACTTGTTTTTGCATAGTCAAATGAATTTAAAAGGAATTAGAAATTATACTCTATTAGGCCAAAAACTCTACTCATAATTTATTTGAAATTTTTAGGCTTTTGCGATGATTCTTTACAAATTCAATAAAGGAAAACAAAATTCTCTTTATTCTAAATTAGGAACGTGAATTTAGAAAGTGATAATAGTAATAACAAATATGTGATAAGGATAAAAAGGACTTATCCTTTAAAAGATGAGATAAACTTAGAAACAAATATCTTCAAGCATTTAATGTTGTAGATAAGATAAGATAACTTGAGTCCCATTTCTCTTCATTTTACCATTCCACATATGCTTTTACCATTGCACCTCAACCTTCATAATTGGGCGAATAAAAACTAGTCATTAGGATCTAATTGTAGAAACATATGTAGGCTGAAGTTCAAGAGAGGGGATGAGTTGAACTTTTAATCCTTTTTGAAAAAAATTTGGAAAGAATGAGAATTTCTATTGATCAATGCTCAACTATCAAAATACACACAAATCAATCAATTAAAAATGTAAAATAGTAGACTAATTTTTTTTTTTTACATGCACCTAGCAAAACAATCAATTAAAATGATAAAACAATTGATTAAAATTTTATGGCAGTGAGTAAATAGAAAAAAACAATAGGTTAAAACACAAAACAATCTATTGAAATTCAACCTGCAGTACTAAGACAAAATTTTGTTACACTGGAAAGAACAACAATTGATTAAAATCAAATTCAATCGTTTAAATTTTTAACTGTTACAATTTTTCAAAATTTAACAGTGATCAGGCTTAAAGATATCTTTCAAAATTGTTTGAGTAAGAAAGATTGAAAAATATCTTTAAAAGATTTTAGATCAAAAAAACAACATATTAAAATTTGAAAACAGTTGATTAAAATTTTCCAGAAATGTATTTAGTTAGTTTGAATACAGTAAGGAAGAAAACATTGAGTTATTCAATTGTTTTAGTTGATTAAAAACAAATGTGATAGTTAAAATTGATTTCTTAATCAAAAGACATGTTAAAAATCAAATTCATATGCAGTCCATAATTGATTAAATTTCAGTTGAATGCTTTTATTGCCAGAAACAAATCTTGAGTGTTGCCCAGAAAAACAATTGCTATGTTTCGCTTTTAATCGACTATTTACACTAGAAAAACAATTTTAATGAAGAAATAATTCGCAGTTCAAAATGACACAAAATCAGAGAGAGTACACAAGATTTTTATACTGGTGCACTATTTTTCAAGAGCTACATCCGGTTCTTTTGTAATTCTTGCAAAGGTTTCACTAAAATCACAAGTTTACAAGCAAAACCAAGTCCAAGACTCAATCTTAAACTGTACAAGGATGATCTAGATCCCTATGGAGAACCTTACCACATAGAATGCAGAACCTTACTGTAAATGTACGATGGAAACACTATCCAAATGAAAATACAACACTAATTACACTTAAACACCCTATCTAAATGTAAAACACCAACAAAATTACAACAAAATTAATTCCGCTCAAAACCAACACTAAGACAACAACAAATACTGTTAGCACCAGTGGACTGCTGCAGTAATTTGATGAAGCCAACCATGAGTAAAGAAGTTCAAGACCTATGATCATATGTGGAAAGCATGAAGATTCATGAAGATTTGAAGCTTGGTCTAGAACTTAGGAATGTGGTTGAGGCAAGTATGATTCAATCTAGCATGATGTGTATTTGTTAATCATTAATAAGCTCCAACAATTTGAAAAGCTGATTTAAACAAATATTTTTGAAATAATCACAAAAATCAGATTTTTGTATTTTAAGCAACTGTTTTAACCGATTGAGAAAAACAGTCGACTGTTTGACAATCGACTGAAATTTAAAAGAC